>Ga0256827_10000091_pt1 | contig 46830 bp, 50 predicted proteins | sample CV84metaG_FD_185977 | JGI IMG/M metagenome (GOLD analysis project Ga0256827, IMG submission 185977) | Hydrothermal vent microbial communities from East Pacific Rise, Pacific Ocean - CV84 | ecosystem: Environmental > Aquatic > Marine > Hydrothermal vents | place: Pacific Ocean: East Pacific Rise... | reverse complement strand
AGAAAGGGCAAGGTAGTACACAGAATAATCGTGACTCAGCTGGTAGAAGACTTGGTGTAAAAAAATATGGTGGAGAGGCTGTTATTCCTGGTAATATCATCATCCGTCAACGTGGAACTAAAATTCATCCAGGTAAAAATGTAGGAATGGGAAAAGACCATACTATATTTGCACTTGTTGAGGGTGTTGTTAAATTCGAAAGAAAAGACAAAAAACGTCAACAAGTATCAATCGTACCTGCTGCATAATTCTACAAATATTTGGGCTTTTGCCCATCTATTTTTTACCTCAATCATTTAGATTTTATTTCAAACTTTTTAATATTTAACAATTTACTATACTTCTTAGTTTCAAGTTGATTTTTAAGTATTTATATATAAAAAAACAAGGATTTATCATGTTTACAGATAGTGTCGAATTAACAGTTAGTTCAGGAAAAGGTGGACAAGGGTGTGTTGCATTTCGTCGTGAAAAATTTGTACTCAATGGTGGTCCAAATGGTGGTGATGGTGGAAAAGGTGGTGATGTTTGGTTCAGATGTGATAACAATACTCATACCCTTTCTCACTTTCAAAGAAGAATGCATATAAAAGCAGATAAAGGTGTTCCTGGTGAAGGTTCTTTGATGACTGGAAAATCTGGAGCAAAAAAAATTATAGTTGTTCCTCCTGGGACACAGATTTTAGATACTGAGAGTGGAGAGGTTCTTTTTGATATGTTAAAACATGGTCAAGAGGAAAAATTTCTTCAAGGTGGTAAGGGTGGACTTGGTAACTTCCATTTTCGTTCACCAACAAATCAAAGACCTACTTATGCACAACCAGGTGAAAAGGGTGAAACTAGAAAGATAAAATTAGACCTTAAACTTATTGCTGATGTTGGATTAGTTGGTTTTCCTAATGTGGGGAAATCTACTCTTATATCAACAGTTTCAAATGCTCGTCCAGAGATAGCAAACTATGAATTTACTACACTTACACCAAAGTTAGGTCAAGTAAATATTGGAGATTTTGAGTCTTTTGTTATGGCTGATATTCCTGGTATTATTGGTGGAGCACATGAGGGTAAAGGTCTTGGGATTAAATTTTTAAGACATATAGAAAGAACTAAAATTCTTCTTTATATGGTTGATTTAGGAAATTATAGAGAGTTAAAAGAGCAGATAGAAGTTTTAAAAGATGAGATAGCTTCATTTTCTGAAATTTTAGGAAACTCTAAATTTGCTATCGCTTTGACTCGTGTTGATATTGTTCCGGTAGATGAGATAGATAGTTTGGTTAATGGATTTTTAGAACTTTTAGGTTTAGAATCTTCTAAAACGAATGAGTTTAATTTTGATAGTTCAATGCCCTTTTATGTTCAAAGTTCAGCTTCTGAAGAGTTAGGATTTGATAGAACGAAACCCTATTTAGTAGCTCCAATATCTTCAGCAACAAGTAAAAATATAGAAGCATTAAAATATTCTTTATTTAATTTAGTGCAATCAGACCGTAAATAGCTATGAAAAGAGTAGTCGTTAAAGTTGGTAGTGCAGTTTTAACTGAAAACTCTCAGATTGCATTAGCTCGAATGCAATCTTTAGTTATCTTTTTAGTAGAACTCAAAAAAAAATATGATGTTATTTTAGTCTCTTCAGGTGCAGTTTCTGCTGGATTTACAAAAATTCAACTAGACCGAACAGTTATTAAAAATAAACAAGCTTTAGCTGCGATAGGGCAACCTATATTGATGAACCATTACAAACGAGAGTTTTTTGTACATAATACTACTTCAGCACAAGTTTTAATCACTTCTGCAAATCTTAATCGAAAAGATGACATAGCACGAATAAAAGCGACAATAGATACTTTGTTAGAGAATGGTGTTGTTCCAATTATAAATGAAAATGATGCAACATCAACACAGGAGTTGGAAGTAGGGGATAATGACCAACTTTCAGCTTATATTACAAATCATACAGATGCTGATATGTTGATTATATTATCAGATATAGATGCTTATTATGATAGTGACCCAAGAAAAGATAGTGATGCTAAAGTTTTAAAAATTGTACAGACTATTACCCAAGAAGAGTTAGAAAAAGTACCAACACCAAATAATATTTTTGCAACAGGTGGTATAGTTACAAAATTAAAAGCAGCTTCTTATCTACTTGAAAATAATAAATCACTTTTTTTAGCAAGTGGATTTGATTTAGATGATGTTAAAAGTTTTATGATAGAGGGTCAACATAAAGGTGGAACCCTGTTTACAAAAGAGGATATAAAATGAATATAATTTTTATGGGAACACCTGACTATGCACAAAAGATATTGGAACGATTAATAGGGAAAGAAGATATTAATGTTGTAGCGGTATACACTCAACCAGATAAACCAGTAGGGCGTAAAAAAGTTTTAACACCTCCTTCTGTTAAAGTGTTAGCACAAGAGAATAATATAAAAGTTATTCAGCCAAACAGATTACGAGATGAGAATGTTGTAGCTGAACTTTTAGCGATAGAGTGTGATTATATAGTTGTTGCTGCTTATGGGCAGATTTTACCAAAAATTATTTTAGATTATGCTCCTTGTATAAATCTTCATGCTTCTATACTTCCAAAATTAAGGGGTGCTAGCCCTATTCAACAAGTTTTACTTGATGGGGAAACGCAAACTGGTGTAACAGCTATGCTTATGGATGTTGGACTAGATACAGGAGATATTATAAAAATATCTACCATCGATATAGCTGATGATGAGATGGTTGAAACTCTTTTTGATAGACTTACAAATGTTGCTGTTGATTTAACAGTAGATGTTCTTGAAAATTTTACTACATATGAAACTAAAAAACAAGATAATACTCTTTCTACACACTGTTCTAAAATTACGAAAGCAGATGGAGAAGTGAAGTTTGATAATGCCATCTCTCTTTATAATAAATATCGTGCTTTTACACCTTGGCCAGGGATATATCTTAAAAGTGGATTGAAACTAAAAAAAATAGTATTAGAAGAGAGTCAAAGTTCAAACATGGCAGGAAAGATTTTAAAAATAGAGAATAGGAGTGTCGTTGTTGGTTGTAAAATTGGTTCTATTCGAATTTTCAATGTTCAAGCACCATCAAAAAAAGAGGTAGATATTCTTTCTTATTGTAATGGAAAAAGATTAAGCCTTGCAGATATTATCTCTTAAAAGTGTAGATTCCACACAAAAATATCTTAAAAAATTACTTCAAGAAAAGAGTGTTGAAGCTCCTATTGCAGTTGTATCGAATATTCAAACTGATGGAATAGGAAGTCGAAATAACTCTTGGATAGGGTTAGATGGAAATCTATTTTTATCCTTTGCTATTCCACTCAAAGATTTACCTTTAGATTTAAAACTTGAGTCTTCCTCTATATATTTTGCCTATCTTTTAAAAGAAGTGTTAAGCGAATTAAATTCTTTGGTTTGGTTGAAATGGCCGAATGATTTTTATTTGAATAATCTAAAAATTGGTGGAATGATTACTAATATTGTGGGAGATAATATTCTTTGTGGAGTAGGTTTAAATCTTATAGATGCTCCAAATGATTTTTTTTCTTTAGATATAAAAATAGAAAAAGAAAAACTCTTAAAACTCTTTTTTTTAAAAATAGAAAAAAAATTACAATGGAAGCAAGTTTTTAGTAAATATCAGTTAGAATTTCACAAAAATAGAGAGTTTTTTACACATAAAAATAGTTTAAAAATTTCATTAAAAGATGCCATTTTACAAAATGATGGTTCTATAATAAGCGATGGCGAAAGGATATATAGTTTAAGATGAGTGAAGTAATAGTAATTGCAAATCAAAAAGGTGGTGTTGGTAAAACAACAACAGCAGTAAATTTATCAGCATCGTTAGCTGTTGCAGAAAAAAAAGTGCTTTTAATAGATGTAGACCCTCAAGCAAATGCTACAACATCATTAGGCTTTCATAGAAATGATTATGAATTTAATATTTATCATGTTTTGACAAATAGTAAAAAATTACAAGATATTATATTGGAATCAGATTTACCAACACTTCATTTAGCTCCATCAAATATAGGTCTAGTTGGAATTGAAAAAGAGTATTATGATGCAGATAATGCAAAAGGAAGAGAGTTAGTATTAAAAGGTGCGATTGCTGATATTCGTGAAGAGTATGATTATATTATTATAGATGCTCCTCCTGCTTTAGGTCCTATGACTATTAATGCTCTGGCTGCTTCAAACTCTGTTATCATTCCTATTCAATGTGAATTTTTTGCATTGGAAGGGTTAGCACAACTTTTAAATACTATTAAAGTTGTTAGAAAATCTATCAATCCTAAATTAACAATTAAGGGTTTTCTTCCAACAATGTTTAGTTCACAAAATAATCTATCAGAGCAAGTTTTTGCAGATTTACGACAACATTTTAATAGTAAACTTTTTAAAGATGGGGAAGAGTTTATTGTTGTACCTCGAAATGTTAAATTGGCAGAATCTCCATCGTTTGGAAAACCAGCAATTTTATATGATGTAAAATCAAAAGGTGTAATCGCGTATCAAAAACTAGCAGGTTTTATTATTAAATAATTTGAATTAAAGATATATTTATACAAATTATAATTTTTTTTTAATTTCTTATATAGTTTAACTATCCTTTTAATTTTATCGTTGTATAATTTCACAACTTTTAGGAGGTGCTATGTTAGATATAAACCCAATACTACTTTTGGTTACATTTGTTGTATTTCTTTCGCTTATTGCCGTTCTGAACAGTTGGCTTTATAATCCATTATTCGCTTATATTAACAAACGTGATGAAGATATCAAGAATGACTTAGAAAAAGTTGGTTCAAATGATGATGAAATCGATGAGTTAAATGCAAAAGCTGAATCTATAATTATGAATGCTAAACTTGAGGTTGTGGCCCTAAGAGAAAAAGTTATTGCAGATGCTAAGAAATTGGCAGATAGTAAACTAGAGGCAAAACGTAATGAGTTAGCTAGTAAATATTCTGAATTTGAGAAATCACTTGAAGAATCTAAAACTCAGCTAGTAAATGACTTAATGTCTGATGTTCCACTATTTAAAGAAGCTGTTAAAGCTAAATTTAGTCAAATATAAAGGATGTTATGTGAGTAGAATTTTAGTATTAATGCTAAGTATGTCAACTTTTGCATTAGCATCTGATGTCATTACAGATGGTAGTACAGATATTGTTCAAAGAACAGTAAACTTTGTATTATTCGCTGGACTTGTTTGGTATTTAGTCGCAGAACCAGCAAAGAACTTTTTCAATGCAAGAACTCAAGGTATTGCAGATGAACTAAAAAAAGTTCAAGATAGGTTGAATGAATCGATTACTCTAAAAAAAGAGGCTGAAGCAAAAATTGTTGATGCTGAAAAATTTGTAGAAGAGTTAATGGTTTCATCTAAAAAAGAGAATAAACTTATTGATGAAAAAATGATAGAACAATGTGAATTTGAACTTGAAACATTAACAAAGCAACATAACTCTTTAAAAGAGTTTGAGCAAAGAAAAATGGTCAATAATGTTATTGAAAAAATCTTAAATGATGTACTGAATGAAAGTAGTGCTAACTTTGATAAAAAAGCTATGGCTAGTGTTATTTTAAAGAAGGTGGCATAATATGGAAGAGTTGATTGCAAAAAAATATATTAAAGCTATGACAAATGGTTCTGATATTGAAACTGTTAAAAACATCACGACTGTATTTTCTATCTTAGCTGATTCATTTAAAGATAAAAAATTTGTGAATATAATTGAAAATCCTTATATTAACAAAAGTGATAAATTATCTATTCTTTTAGATGCAGTAAAATCTGTTGAGTCTAAAGAGTTGGATAATTTTATTAAACTTATTGTTGAAAACAATAGAATTAACATCATCCCTTCTATTGCAGAAGAGATGAGAAAAAATTTAGCAAAAGAGACTAAAAATTATAGTGGTACTATTTATAGTGATACTACTATTGATAAAAAGTTATTGACAGAGCTAGGTAAGGGTTTAAGTAAAAAGTTCGATTCAAAAATCAAATTAACATTTGTTAAGAGTGATTTTAATGGTATTAAAGTTGATGTAGAAGATTTAGGTGTAGAGATTAATTTTTCTAAATCACGAATTAATACACAAATGATAGAACATATATTAAAAGCAATTTAACTTTCAAAGAGAGGAGAACAATAGTGGTAGCAAAAATTAAAGCTGATGAAATTAGCTCAATAATCAAAGAGCGTATCGATAATTTTGAACTAAATGTTGATATTAGTGAAACTGGTAAAATTGTTTCTTATGCTGATGGTGTTGCACAAGTTTACGGACTAAGCAATGTTATGGCTGGAGAGATGGTAGAGTTTGAAGATGGAACTCAAGGTTTAGTAATGAATCTTGAAGAGAGTAGTGTTGGTATTGTTATTTTAGGTGCTGGTACTGCATTACGTGAGGGTATGTCTGTTAAAAGATTAGGTAAACTTCTTCGTGTTCCTGTTGGAGATGCTCTTTTAGGTCGTGTTGTAAATGCACTTGGTGAGCCAATAGATGGGAAAGGTCCAATCGAATCAACTGAAACTCGTTTTGTTGAAGAGAAAGCTCCTGGAATTATGAATCGTAAATCTGTTCATGAACCATTAGCAACTGGTATTAAAGCTATTGATGCACTTGTTCCAATTGGTCGTGGACAACGTGAGCTTATTATTGGTGATAGACAAACTGGTAAAACAACAATTGCAATTGATTCAATTATCAATCAAAAAGGTAATGGTGTTGTTTGTATTTATGTTGCTATCGGTCAAAAAGAATCAACAGTAGCACAAATTGTTCGTCGTTTAGAAGACCATGGTGCTATGGAATATACTATTGTTGTATCTTCAACAGCTGCTGAAGCTGCTGCATTACAATTTTTAGCTCCATATACTGGTGTTACTATGGGTGAATATTTCCGTGATAATGCAAGACATGGTTTAATCGTTTATGATGATTTAACTAAACATGCAGTTGCTTATCGTGAAATGTCTTTAATTCTTCGTCGTCCTCCAGGTCGTGAAGCTTATCCTGGTGATGTTTTTTATGTTCACTCTCGTTTACTTGAACGTGCAGCAAAACTAAGTGATGAAGATGGAGCAGGTTCTTTAACAGCTCTTCCAATTATTGAGACTCAAGCGGGTGATGTTGCGGCATATATTCCAACAAATGTTATCTCAATTACTGATGGTCAAATCTTCTTAGAAACAGACCTTTTCAATTCAGGTGTACGTCCAGCGATTAATGTTGGTCTTTCAGTTTCTCGTGTTGGTGGTGCGGCTCAAATTAAAGCTACTAAACAAGTTGCTGGTACTTTACGTCTTGACCTTGCACAATATCGTGAACTTCAAGCATTTGCTCAATTTGCATCTGATTTAGATGAAGTTTCTCGTAATCAACTTGAACGTGGTCAAAGAATGGTAGAAGTTCTAAAACAAGGACCTTTTTCTCCACTTTCAGCTGAAAAACAAGTTCTAATTATTTTTGCTGGTAATGAAGGTTTCTTAGACGATATGGATGCATCAAATGTTGTTCGTTTTGAGTCTGAGTTATATCCATTTATTGAAGCATCATATCCTCAAATTTTTGAGAACATTAGAAGTAATTCTAAAGTTGATGATGATACAAAAGCATTAATGATAAAAGCACTTGAAGAATTCAAAGCTAGCTTTGTAGCTAACTAAGGATTATTTAATGGCAAACTTGAAAGATATTAAAAGACAGATAGGAAGTGTTTCTAACACTCAAAAGACAACACGTGCGATGAAACTTGTATCTACTGCAAAACTTCGTCGTGCTGAAGAGTTAGCTAAACGCTCTCGTCTTTATGCTGACAAAATGAATCAGGTAATTGCCGAAATAGCTGGACGCATAAAATGTAATAAAGTTGGCGGAATTGAAAATCGTTGTTTTATAGAGATTGAAAATCCAAAGATGGTTGATATTATTTTTGTAACAGCAGATAAAGGTTTATGTGGGGGGTTTAATATTCAAACTATTAAAGCCGTTAATAAACTAATTGCTGATTACAAAGAAAAAAATGTAAAAGTGCGTTTACGTGGTGTCGGTAAAAAAGGTATTGAGTTTTTTAAATATAATGAAGTAGAACTTTTTGATTCAGTAAGAGATTTGAGTTCTAAACCTGATAAAATTCGTTCTGATGAATATATTAAAACTTCAATAGAAGATTATAAAGATGGAAAAATTGATGCACTTCATATTGTATACAATGGTTACAAAAACATAATAACTCAAGAGTTACATGTAAATAAAGTTTTACCAGTTGATACAACAAAATTTGAATGTGGTGAAACAGCTAATTCTATGCTTGAGATTGAAGCTCAAGATGAAGAACATATGCTAGACTCTTTAGTGAATAAATATGTAGAATATAATATGTATTACTCTTTGATTGATTCAGTTGCAGCTGAGCATAGTGCTAGAATGCAGGCTATGGATACAGCAACTAATAATGCTAAAGAGATGGTTAAATCGTTAAATGTTCAATATAACAAAGCTAGACAAGCGGCAATTACTACCGAACTAATAGAAATTATTAGTGGTGTGGAGTCGATGAAATAATGGAGGAAAATATGATTGGTAAAATAAGCCAGGTAATGGGACCAGTTGTTGATGTTGATTTTGATGGTTACTTACCTGTAATTAACGAAGCAATTGAAGTTAAAGTAAGTATTGAAGGGAAAGAAAACCGTTTAGTACTTGAAGTTGCAGCTCACTTAGGTGATGGTCGTGTAAGAACGATTGCAATGGATATGAGTGAAGGTTTAGTTCGTGGTATGAATGCTACGGCTACTGGTGCTCCTATTAAAGTTCCAGTTGGAGAAAAAGTACTTGGTCGTATTTTTAATGTAATTGGTGAAACTATTGATGGTGGTGAACAAGTTGAAGATGCACCTACTTGGTCAATTCACCGTGCTCCACCACCATTAGTAGACCAATCTACTACTACTGAAATGTTTGAAACAGGTATCAAAGTTGTTGATTTACTTGCTCCTTATGCTAAAGGTGGTAAAGTTGGTTTATTTGGTGGTGCTGGTGTTGGTAAAACAGTTATTATCATGGAACTTATTCATAATGTTGCACATGGTCATGATGGTTTATCAGTTTTTGCTGGTGTTGGTGAGAGAACTCGTGAAGGAAATGACCTTTATTATGAGATGAAAGATTCAAATGTACTTGACAAAGTTGCACTGTGCTACGGTCAAATGTCAGAGCCTCCAGGAGCACGTAACCGTATCGCTCTTACTGGTCTTACTATGGCTGAGTATTTCAGAGATGAAAAAGGTCTTGATGTTCTTATGTTTGTTGATAATATCTTCCGTTTTGCACAATCAGGTTCTGAGATGTCAGCACTTCTTGGTCGTATTCCATCAGCTGTTGGTTATCAACCAACTCTTGCTCGTGAAATGGGTGCATTACAAGATAGAATTACATCTACTAAAAATGGTTCAATTACTTCTGTTCAAGCGGTATATGTACCAGCAGATGATTTAACTGACCCTGCTCCAGCTTCTGTATTTGCTCACTTAGATGCAACAACAGTACTGAACCGTAAAATTGCTGAAAAAGGTATCTATCCTGCTGTTGATCCACTTGATTCAACTTCAAGATTACTTGACCCACAAATTTTAGGTGAAGAGCATTATTCAGTAGCACGTGGTGTTCAACAAACACTTCAAAAATACAAAGATTTACAAGATATTATTGCAATTCTTGGTATGGATGAACTTTCTGAAGATGATAAAAATGTTGTTGAAAGAGCTCGTAAAATTGAGAAATTCCTTTCTCAACCATTCTTTGTTGCTGAAGTATTTACAGGTGCACCAGGTAAATATGTTTCATTAGCTGATACTATTAAAGGTTTCAAAGGAATCTTAGATGGTGAGTATGATGATTTACCAGAATCTGCATTCTATATGGTTGGTTCTATGGATGAAGCGATAGAGAAAGCTGAAAAGCAAAAAAACAAGTAATTTTAAATTAAAGGACTGACATGGATAAGTTAAAACTTGAAATCCTAACACCTAATGGCGAAATCTTTCATGATGAAGTTATGAGTGTAGTTCTTCCTGGTGAAGAGGGAGAATTTGGTGTTCTCGCTCACCATGCTTCTTTATCTACTTTACTTGAAGCTGGTGTTATTGACATCGAAAAAGAGGATAAATCAGTCGAATCTATTCTTATTAACTGGGGTGTTGTTCACGTTGATGAGAAAAAAGTTATTGTTTTAGTTGAAGGTGCAGTTGCTATTCGTGGTGAAAATGAAGGCGAAATTGCTAAAGCACTTGAAGATGCAAAAGAGCTTATAAACTCTATTGCTGATTCAAGTACAGCAATCGCTTCTGTTTCAGCAAAAATAGAAACAGCAGCACAAAAATTAATATAATTTATGACAAATAATTTAATAGATTTTTATCTAAAGACTCACCCAGTTACTCTGGGTGTTCTTGCTTTACTCTCAATATACTTTATAGTATTAAATTGGGTATTTTTTTATCGTTACTTCTCTTTAAATAGTTGGCTTTCGCGTGAAAATCGTTCATTAGAAACATTACTTTTAGGTGCTTCTACTGTAAGTGAAGATTCTTTCTTAAATAACTTTTTAAAAACAACAGTAAATATAACAAAAGAGATTTTAGATTTAGCTATGTTAGCTGCAACAAAAGAGGCTACAAAAGGGTTATCTATTTTATCTGTTTTTGCTTCTACAACACCTTTTATAGGTTTATTTGGTACAGTCGTTTCTATTTTAGATACATTTACTCATATCGGTCAAACAACAGGAAGTATGTCTGTTATTGCAAGTGGAGTTTCTGATGCCCTTATCGCAACAGCAGCAGGTATATTTGTAGCTATTTTTGCATATACATATCATCAAATTTTAAAAAGACAATCTTTTGAATTAGTTAGTTTTCTTCAGATGCAAAGTGATGCTATATTGGCACGTAAAGCTTCATTATGATATATGATTGGGATGATAAACCAGAGTTAAATATAACACCACTTGTTGATGTGATGTTAGTTCTTTTAGCTATTTTAATGGTTATTGCACCAAACATTGTATATGAAGAAAAAATCAAGCTTCCTCAGGGTTCAGCTTCTACACAAATTTCTAAAATTCCTCCAGTACATATCAGTATAGATGAAAAATTACATATCAAAATAAATAAAGATAGTTATCTTTATAGTGGATTTATGGATAATTTTAGCTTATATGCTCAAAAATTAGATAAAAAAGCAACTGTACTTATTAGTGCAGATAAAAGTTTAGACTATGGTGTTGTAATGTCTATTTTGGCAGCTGTTAAACAAGCTGGATTTACAGAGGTATCTTTAGCTACTAATGGTTAAAAATAGTACATATTTTTATTTAGGTGGTTTCATATCACTAACTCTTTTTATATCTTTCTTATCTCTTTTTATATATATGATGTTAAGTAATTCAAAACAAAAGATATATGCTTTAAAAAAAGAAAAATATATATCTATATCAATAGCTATACCGACTATTGAAATAAAAAAAGATAATAAAGTGATACAAAAGAGTAAAATAAAAGATACTAAAATAGAACCGACAATAGAAAAAGTAAAAGGGAAAGTAGTAAAAAATCTAAATGTTAAAGAACTATTTAATGATGTATGGACAAAAAAAATTATTTTAAAAGAGAAAAAAATTGTAAGAGTAGAACATAAACTGATTAATTCAAAACTTTTAAAAGCGATAGAAAAAAAGATAGAAAAATTAGATATAACTGCAAAACAACCTTCTTCAAAAAATATGGAAAATCTTAGAAAAGAGAAAGAGTTAAAAAAAGAGAGTGTTCCCTCTTCAGCAAATGAAGTTAATGAATATTTAGCTAAAATAAATGCTTTGGTATACAGATATTTTCATCCTCCTCAAAATAGTGAAGGACATAGTGTGAAAGCTGTCATTGAATTGAGTGCTTTGGGTAAAGTTATAGATTTTAGAATTTTGAATTATTCAGTTAATGATGCTTTAAATGAAGAATGTGATAGAATAAAAGAGAGATTATTACGTATTGTTTTTCCGTTAAATCCTCAAAATAAATCTAGTAGAACTATTGTTATACTAACATCGAAGGAGTAAATTTGAAAATATTATTTTTGTTATTTATGTTATTCACCTTATCTTTTGGAGCTGATGCTACAATAGAAGTTATAAAAAAAGCAGATTCATTACCAACAATAGCAGTTGAAGATGCTTCTGTTGATTATGATGATGTGTTTAAACTTACATTTTTTAAGTCGCTTATTGCAGATTTGAATGTAATCTCTTTATTTAATGTAGATAGACATCATAGAATGGTTGATTTTGATGCAGAAGAGGTTGTTGTTGAAAATAAAGATATGAGTTATGTTATCCGATTTAAAATGTATGAAGATGATAATAAAGCATTGAATATTCAGTTGAAATTATTACAAAATGATGGGATTAAGATAAATAAAACATATAGAATATCTAAAAAAAGTTTATATATGTTTATCTCCCACTCTATCGCTTATGATATAAATAAATTTATGGAAGCACCATCAGTAGAGTGGATGAAACGGAAAGTTGTTTTTGCTAGAATGGTTGCATCAAAAAGAAGTGAATTAGTTGTTGCTGATTATACATTGACATACCAATCAATCGTTATTAAAGGAGGATTTAATATCTTTCCTAAGTGGGCAAATAAAGCACAGACAGAGATATATTATAGTTCTCTTGATGGTTTTAAACCAACATTAAATCACTATAATCTTAGAACAGGAAAGATAAGTAAAGTTATCTCTTCTGATGGAATAATGATATGCTCAGATGTAAGTCGTGATTCAATGGAACTTTTATTGACAATGGCACGAGATGGACAACCTGATATATATCTTTATAATATAAAAACGAAAAGGTTGACAAGAGAAACTCGATATAGTGGAATAGATGTAAATGGTCAATTTATGGGTGAGAATAAAATAGTTTTTATATCTAGTCGCTTAGGGTATCCAAATGTTTTTTCTAAAACATTGGGGGAATCAGATGTTGAACAGATGGTTTATTATGGTAAATCAAATGCAGCATGTAGTGCAAATAGAGAATATATTGTCTATAAAGCGAGAGAAAGCTCTGATTCTTTTGCTAAAAATACTTTTAATTTACATCTTATCTCTACAAAAACAGATTCAATTAGAAGACTTACTGCAACAGGTGTAAATGAGTTTCCTCGGTTTTCAAATGATGGAGATGCCATTATTTTTATTAAAAATTATCAAAATCAGAGTGCGATAGGAATTATACGATTACATCATAATAAAAATTATCTTTTTCCATTAAAATATGGAAAAATTCAAGCTATGGATTGGTAGTAGATAAATTTAACAGTTTTTGTGATATAATTTATAAATTTTTAAAATTCAAGGAAATAGAAGATGAAAAGTATAGTACTTTCTAGTGTTACTATCGCACTTATTATGTTGAGTGGGTGTTTAGATAAAGAACCAGCGGTCGATGAAAAACCAGCAGTTGAGAAACCAGCAGTTGAGAAACCAGCTGATGAGAAAGTAGTTGAAAAAGTTGAAGATGTAAAGACCGAAGTTGTAGCAGATGATAATACTCTTGTAGAAAATGATGATTCAATAGAATCTGGTTCTACTGATAATGTATCAAATTCTGATGATAGTATGAGTGTTTCAGATGTAGAAAATAAACTTTCAACAATTTATTTCGATTTTGACCAATTTAATATCTCTTCAGATATGCAATATAAAATTTCTAAGGATGTTTCTACAATTAGTAAATCTAATAATAATTTTAATATTAAATTAGAGGGAAATTGTGATGAGTGGGGAAGTGATGAATATAACTTTGCACTTGGACTTAAACGAGCAAGTAGTGTTAAAAAAACACTTATTGCAGAGGGTATCGATAGTAGTCGTATCTCTATGGTAAGTTATGGTGAAAGTAATCCAACTTGTAAGGACCAAACAAAAGAGTGTTGGTCTAAAAATCGTCGTGTAGATTTTACACTACTTCCATAGTTTAATGCAATGAAAACTATTACTTTAGCTACATTTTTAGTAGCTACTGTTCCTCTTTATTTATATAGTTCTGAACCATCTGCTTTTGGTGCAGGAAATATAAACAATCCTCATCCCTACGGTTTAACAAAAAGTGAAAAAGTTATTTTAGAAAATAAACATAGCCTCATTAGTAATAAAAAAAATTTACGTAAAGTGGAAATTAAAAGTAATAAACAGGAAAATGAAGTTGATTTATTACGGGAAAGAATTGATGGTTTACAAACTATTGTTGAGAGTATTAGTCGAAAATCACATAAAAATACTATAAAGCTAAATGAACTGAAAACTAAAACTAAAGAGGAATCTCAAAATTCAAACGAGTATGAAATTCGTTTGGGAGATGTAACACAAACAAATGCTAAAAGTATAGAACTTAATAATGATAGTATAAAAAAAATAAAATTAGTTATTAGTGAGTTATCTATTCTCATTGATTCTATAAATACAAAATATATAACACGAGATGAATTTAATACTTTGGTAGATAATGTAAATAGCTTTAAAACTTTAATGGTAAATGAGTTAAAAGCACAAAAAAAAGTTTCAATCAAAAAAGTTTCTAAATCACCTTTCGCAAATATGACAAATGGTGATGTTGCAACAAAAGCAAAAACATTATTTGAAAGACAACGATATACAAAAGCGATTAAATATTATAAATATTTAATTGAAAAAAAATACAGACCTGCAAAATCTCATTATATAATAGGTGAAATATATTTTAGAAAAAGAGATTATGGGGATGCTATATCCTATTTTAAAAAAAGTGCTACACTTTATTCAAAAGCATCATATATGCCAACTTTAATGCTTCATACTGCTATCTCTATGGAAAAAACAGGAGATAAAGAACATGCAAATAATTTTTATAGAGGTATAATCGCTCAATATCCAAATTCTCAAGAGGCTATTGTGGCTGAAGATAATTTAAGTAAATAGATTTTTATGTTAGAATTTCAAAATTAATTAATAAAAGGTAAAAAAATGGCAATAGAAACAAATCAAATTGTATCGATAGAGTATGAAGTTCGTGATGGGGATACAGTGGTAGATAGTAATGTTGGTGGAGCTCCTTTAGTTTTTATGTATGGGAAGGGTCAAATTATTCCAGGTTTAGAAGATGGAATAAAAAATATGGCTATTGGTGAAAAAGGGGATGTTCTTGTTAAACCTGAAGATGCTTATGGTGAATTAAATCCAGAAGCACAACAAGAGGTACCAAAAGACCAATTTGCAGGTATTGAACTTGAAGTAGGTATGACTTTATATGGTCAAGGTGAAGATGGTGGAACGGTTCAAGTAATTGTTAAAGAGATTGGTGAAGAAACAGTAATTATCGATTTTAATCATCCTTTAGCTGGAAAAACATTAATGTTTACAGTAACTGTAAATAATGTAAGAGATGCTTCGGCTGAAGAGGCTATGACTGGTATTCCTGCTGAAAATAAACAGGAAGAAGAGGGTGGTCATTGTGGTACTGGTGGCGGAAGTTGTGGATGTCACTAATTTTATAACTGCTTCAAGTGCATCTCAACAAGCATTTAAAACAGCAACACTTTTAAAAACACTAGATATTAATGCTCTTATTTTAGGAGATATTGGTGTTGGGAAAAAAAGTCTTGCACAATATATTCTTCCAGAAGCACCTATTTTAGATGCTTCTAATCTTGAGGAACTTTCAACAGTTGTTGAAAGTTCTCAAGAGATTATTATCTCAAACTTAGAAAACTCCCCAAATATTAAAACTTGTATTAACCTTATTGAAAAAAATAATGTACGAGTTATTGCAACAGCAAAAAGTTCATTTATCAATGAGCATATAGATGAGCTTTTTACACTGAAATTTAGTATTCCACCTCTTATTGAGAGGTCAGAGGATATAAAACTTCTTATTGAAAAATTTATACAGGAGGCTTCTTTACTTTTTGGAAATTGTGAAACATTTAATTTTAATAATTTTACTCCAGATTTAACAAAAAATGGTATATCTCTACGAAGGCAAGTTATGGTTTCATATCTACTTCAAGATATTCAAGATAGTGAATTGATGGATATAATTCAAAATTACTTATTTGATAAATTAGGTTCAAATAGTGATTATAGAGATTTTATTTACCTATATGAAGCACCTCTTATAAACGCTGGTTTAAGTAGGTTTAAATCACAACTTAAATTAGCAGATAGATTGGGTCTAAACAGAAATACTCTTCGAAAAAAGATAGCAAATAATAAACAATATATAAAAGGAAAATAGATGTCAAAAAAAATAGCAATGATATTCGCAGGTCAAGGTTCTCAAGCCGTAGGTATGGGTCAAGATTTTTATAATAGTTCAGATGTAGCAAAAGAGATGTTTGAAAAAGCTGGAGAGAGAATAGGGGTTGATTTTAAAGAGTTGATATTTGAAGAAAATGAAAAACTTGCCCAAACAGCTTATACTCAACCTGCTATTTTATTGGTACAGATGATAGCATATAAACTTTTTCAAAAGAGATGTCCAGATATAAAAGCTGAACTTTTTTTAGGTCACTCTTTAGGTGAATTTTCAGCATTATGTGCAAGTGGTGCTATTGATTATGTAGATGCTGTTGAGTTAGTGCATAAGCGTGGTACATTTATGCAAGAGGCTTGTGCAGATGTAGATGCAGGTATGATGGCTCTTGTAGGATTGGATGATGCAACAGTAGAAAAAGTATGTGCAGAGGCTCAAGCTAATGGTAAAAAGGTATGGCCAGCAAACTATAATCAAGATGGACAGTTAGTTGTAGCTGGAATGAAAAGTGATTTAGAATCTTTAGAGCAAACATTTAAAGATGCTGGTGCAAAACGAGCAATACTTTTAAATATGTCTGTTGCTTCTCATTGTGAGATTTTAGCTCCAGCACAAGAACCATTATCGACACTTATGAAAGAGATGATAACAGATAATTTTAGCGCACCTATTATCTCAAATGTTACAACAGAAGCTTATAGCACAAAAGAGGAAGCTGTTTCTTTACTCAAAGAACAACTTGTAAAACCTGTTAAATATAAGCAATCTATCTTAGCTATTGCTAAAAATGTAGATATGGCTATTGAGTTTGGAAATGGTGTAACTCTTAAAGGTTTGAACCGTAGAATAGTAAAAGAGCTTAAAACAGTAAATATTTCAGATATGGCATCTTTAGAGAAAATTGTAGAAGAAGTTTGCAAATAGAATGAAAGTAACATTAGCACAAACAGCTCCAAAGCTTAATCGAACTAATCTGGATGATATAGTAACTCTTATTCATAGTTATAAAGAAAAAAGTGATTTAATTATTTTTCCAGAACTCTCTTTAAATGGTTATTCTTTACAAGATAAACTTTATGAAGATGCTTGGTTCTTAGATGAATTGAGTATTTTAGAGGAGTTAAGTAAAGAGGTTGATATTGTTGTTGGTGGTGCTATTAGAGATAAAAAAGTGTTTCGTAACTCTGCTCTTTATTTTTCTAAAGGGGAGTTACTTTCTCAACACAATAAAGTACACCTTCCAAATTATGGTATGTTTGAAGAGGCTCGTTACTTTAGTGCAGGAAATCTCTTTGAAGGGTTTGAAACAGAGTTTGGAAAAATCTCTATGTTAGTATGTGAAGATTTATGGCACGCGGGAGTGCATCATCAACTTTTTGAGCAAAATCCAGATTATATTATAGCACTTGTTTCCTCTCCAGCGAGAGGATTTAGTGATGAGGGTTTACTTATAGAAGAGCAGTGGTCTGCTCTTTTAAAATCGGTAGCACTTCAATGTGATGCTCAAGTTATATTTGTAAATAGAGTAGGATTTGAAGATGGTCTTGGTTTTTGGGGTGGAAGTTGTATCGTAGATAGAGATGCAAGAGTGTTAGAAAAATTACCTCATTATGAAACAGTTACAAAAACTTTTGAAATAAATTAAAATAGGATAGATATGAAAATAGCAATAATGGGTGCAATGCCTGAAGAGATAACACCGATACTTGAAAAAATTGGTAAATATACAACAGTTGAGTATGCTGGAAATAGTTACTATGAAGCTACATATAAGGGTGTTGAAGTTGTTATCGCTTATTCAAAAATTGGAAAAGTGTTTTCAACTTTAACTGCATCAACAATGATTCAACATTTTGGATGTGATAAACTTCTTTTTTCTGGTGTTGCAGGTGGTATAAATCCAACATTAAAGATAGGTGACTTGATTGTTGCTACAAAAGTTGCTCAGTATGATTTAGATATTACAGCATTTGGTCATCCACTTGGGTTTGTTCCTGGTGGAAAAGTGTTTGTTGAAACCGATACAAAACTTTTAGCTATCGCTAAAGATGTTGCTAAAGAGCTTAATGTAACTGTTAGAGAGGGTATTATCGCTACTGGTGACCTATTTGTTGAGAGTCCAGCTATAAAAGAGAAGATAGTAAAACATTTTAATGCTGATGCTTTAGAGATGGAGGGTGGTAGTGTTGGAGTTGTTTGTGATGCTTTAGATGTTCCATTTTTTGTATTAAGAGCGATTAGTGATACTGCTGATGAAAATGCTGAATTTAATTTTGATGAATTTATGGTAAAGAGTGCTATTATCTCTGCCGATTTTGTGATGAAAATGGTAGATAAAATCATTGAATAAAAAAAAATCTATAATTCCATCTAAAAAGATTATGTCCAAACTTGGTAAAACAAATGCTGAGTTTAACCTCATAGAGGAGGGTGATAAAATCTTGGTTGGGTTGAGTGGTGGTAAAGATTCCTTAACTATGATACACGCAATGAAAGAGCAACAACGTCGAGCTCCTTTTGATTTTGAATTTGTTGCTGTTACTATCAGTTATGGTATGGGCGAAAACTATGATAAACTGATAGAACATTGTAAAGCGTATAATATTCCTCACATAGTAAAAGATACAAAAGTATTTGAATTAGCTAAAGAGAAGATTAGAAAAAACTCCTCCTCTTGTAGCTTTTTTTCTCGTATGAGAAGAGGGTATCTGTATAGTATGGCAGAGGAGTTAGAATGTAATAAAGTGGCTATTGGTCATCACCTTGATGATGCTGTTGAAAGTTTTTTTATGAACTTTATATACAATGGTCAGATGCGTTCTTTAGCCCCAAAGTATAAAGCTTCAAATGGTCTTATAGTTATCCGTCCACTTATTCAGATGAGAGAGCGACAACTTTCTGCTTTTGTTATGGATAATGAGTTGTTTGCCATAGGAGATGAACTATGTCCCTCTCAATATTTTGAGGAGAAGATGCCTCATGCAAGAGCAGATACAAAAGTTATGTTAGCTAAAATGGAAAAAGATTTCCCATCTCTTTTTACAAGTCTTAATTCAGCTTTTAAAAATATATCTGTGGATAGTTTTTTTGATAATGAAAAATTTTCTCTTTAAATTATAGTGGAAGTCGATTCTTTCTCTTTATCTATAGATATTTTATGATTTTGTAATGTTTCAAATTTTAAGGTCTCTAAAAATAGTAAAATTTTTTCTTGATAAAGTATAGTATCTGCATCCATAGGGAGTTCAAGAAGGGGTTTTAATCTTTGAGTATCTATTTTTTTAGCATATCGTGGAACAATTTTTAATTCAGTTTGAATATGTAAAATAAGTGTTTCTAAATATAAACCATTATCATTTCTTACTTTTTGAACTAACTCTTTTGTTGCTAATGTTAAAAGATTTGCTCTCTCTTCATCATTATGGTACAGGTTAAGTGCAATTTTTTTGATAATAATATAGTTTTCTACTTTTGCATTTTCATCTGCTGATATTACAAGTGCAAAAATTTTGGCTCTAAAATTTAATGAACCATGATGATGGACAAAGAGCTCTCGAAATGCACTAAAAAAATGGTGTTTTACTCTAAAAAAAAGACTCATAAATATTCCTTATTTAGTATTATACATTTTTCCCTCTATTAAATAGGAAAAATGGATGCTAAAGAGGAAAAAAGAGAGAGTATTTTTAAATAATTGGTATAATACAGAGATAACAATAAAGGAATATTTTTATGGGTAGAGCGTTTGAATATAGAAAAGCATCAAAGTTAAAAAGATGGGGAGCGATGTCAAAACTGTTTCCTAAACTTGGTAAAATTATTACAATGGCAGCAAAAGAGGGTAGTAGTGACCCTGATATGAACTCTAAACTTCGTACAGCTATCATAAATGCTAAAGCTGAAAATATGCCTAAAGATAATATAGAAGCAGCTATTAAACGAGCAAGTGCTAAAGATACAGCAAGTATGTTAGAGGTTAATTTTGAAGGAAAAGCTCCTCATGGTGTTTTACTTTTTATAGAGACTATGACAGATAATAATACTCGTACTGTTGCAAATGTTAAAAATATTTTAACAAAACGTAATGGAGAGATGCTTACAAAAGGTTCTTTGGAGTTTATGTTTTCAAGAAAAGCTCTTATTGAGTTTACTTTGAAAGATGATATGGATATTGAAGAGTTAGAGTTAGAGCTTATCGATGCTGGTCTTGAAGAGATAGAAGCTGAAGATGGAGTTTGTATTGTAACAGGTGATTATACAAGTTTTGGAACACTCAATAGTGCATTAGAAGCGATGGGTATTGAGATAACAAAAGCACATTTAGAAAGAATGGCAAATACTCCTATTACTATTACAGCTGAGGAACAAGAAGAGATAGATAAAATTTTAGAAAAACTTGAAGATGATGAAGATGTTCAAAAAGTTTTTACTAACTTAGCATAAAAATGCAATTTGTAAAAGATACTTTTACAGAAATTTTAGAGATTAAGCAATCAAAATTTATTGCTTATCTCACCCCCTATTCACAATATACTCAAACTTTAAAACGATTAAAAGAGGAACATCCTAAAGCTAGACATTTTGTAGTAGCATATAGATACCTTAATGAATATGAACAGATTATAGAACACTCTAGTGATGATGGAGAGCCTAAAGGTACATCAGGAAAACCTTCTCTTATGGTTTTACAAGGGAATGAATTGATAGATAGTTCTGTTATTATTGTTAGATATTTTGGAGGAACTAAACTTGGAACAGGTGGATTAGTAAGAGCTTACAGTGATGCAGTTAATCTTGTTATAGCCTCTTCTAAACTTTTTTATTATACGAAACAGATAGAGAAAGAGATAGTTTTAAATTATAGTGATGTAAGAATAGTGGAATATGAATGTAATAAGTATGAGATAACAATAGTTGAAAAAAAATTTGATACTAATGTTACCTATACAATACAAGGAAGTGAGGAAAATATGAATAGTTTTGAACTATTTTTATCATCCTCCCGCTGCACTACCTAAACCCCACATAGGTAGGAATATACCAAGAGCAAGAAGTGTAACTAAGGAAGCTATAACAAAGAGCATAATAGGCTCAACGGCTTCCGATAGTCCATCGATGATAGCATCAAAACGCATTTTATAATATTCAGCTACTTTTTTTATCATTTTATCGAGAGTACCACTGTCCTCTCCTGCTTTAACCATCTGAATAATCATATTTTCAAAAAGCTCTGTATCTTTAAGACCTTTATTGAGTGTACCACCTTTTTCCACCGTACTTTTTACAGATTGGAACTTTAGTTTTAGAGGTAAATTATCAACCATAGTAGTAGTTGTTTCCAATGCTTCAGAGATAGGGATACCAGCTTTTATAAGTTCTGAAAAAACAAGAGTAAATCTACTTAAAGTAGCAAATTTAATGATATTTCCAATCAAAAAGAGTCTTAATAAAAATTGATGCCATTTAAATTCTACCTCTTTATTTGTTCTTATAAAATATTTGAAAATAATAATAAAAAGAACTATTCCAGAGAAGAGATAGAGTCCATACGTATTGAAAATATGTTCAAGAAAAAGTAATATTTTTGTTGGAAGTGGTAACTCTGCATGCATCTGTTCAAAAATATCTTTAAATTTAGGAACAACAACGGATATAAGAATAGTAAAAGCAACAGCCATTGCTATCATAACATTTCTAGGATATGCCATCGCTTTTTTAAACTTTACAATATTTGAACGTATCTCATCGAGCATATCTCCTAAGGCATATAAAGAATCATCAAGATTACCTGTTTTTTCCCCTAGTTGCGTCATAGCTATTGTTAAATTTCCTAGTTCAAAACGAAAATTTTCCATCGATGTTGAGAGAGAATGACCAGAGTTAATATCGTCAGCAAGTTTATTGAAGACATCAACTAATGCTTTATCATCTGAAGAACCAGCTATCTCTTTAAGAGAACCATGAATAGATAATCCAGCATTTGTCATAACAGCTAATTGTCGAATAGCTCCAATAAGTGCATCAGGTTTAATCTTTTTTTTACTAATAGTTTGGAGTAGCTCTTTTTGAAATTTTTGAAACTTTATCTCAAATGGTTCTTCTGCTTCTATAACCTTTATAACAATACCAGTAAATTTAAGTTTTGCAGTTTGGGTTGCTTCTTTTTTATTGGGAGCATAAAATGGAATATCTGTTTTTTTTCCTTTACTTAAAACAGTAGCAATAAAATATTTCATCCTTTTGATACTTTTAGAATTTCATCAATAGTAGTAATTCCATCAACAGCTTTTTGAATACCATTTTCGAAAATACCTATAAATCCATCTTTTTTAGCTTGTTCCTCTAATTGTTCTTTTGTTGCACCTTTAGCGATAAGTGAAGATAGTTCATCAGAGATAGTTAAAACTTCACAAATCATCTCTCTCCCCATATAACCACTATCTCCACACTCTCTACAACCACTGCCTTTATAAAACTTTGTAGTATCAGATATAAATCCTTTGACTTCTTCTAAAACAGTTAAAGATGGATTATCTATTGTCTTACAATGTGAACATATTTTTCTTACTAAACGTTGTGCTTGGATAGCGACTAATGCACCACTGATGAGGTAGTGTGCTATTCCCATATCAACCATACGATGAATAGAACTAATAGCATCATTTGTATGTAAAGTAGATATAACCATATGACCAGTAAGTGCAGCTTTAATAGCTATCTCTAATGTTTCTTTATCTCGAATTTCCCCTATCATTATCTTATCAGGGTCTTGTCTTAAAATAGATTTTAGAGCATCTGCAAAACTTAAACCTACTTTAGGGTTTACTTGTACCTGTTGAATAAGGTTCATTCTATACTCAACAGGGTCTTCAACTGTAATCACTTTATCTTCTGTATTTCTTAGTTCATTTAATGCACCATAGAGTGTTGTTGTTTTACCACTACCAGTTGGACCTGTTACTAAAATAATTCCATAAGGAGCTTCTAAACCTTTGATAAGTTTTTGATAACTTACACTATCCATCCCTGCATCTTCAAGTTTTACAAGAGCTTTCTCTTTGTCAAGAACACGCATAACGATAGATTCACCATATAAGATAGGAAGAGTAGAGATACGAAAATCATACTCTCTATCTCCTACAAGTGTTGAAAAACGTCCATCTTGAGGTTTTCTTTTTTCTGCTATGTCAAGATTAGAAAGAAGTTTTAATCTTGAGGCAAGAGGTGCATAGATAAATTTTTCAAAAAAGAATATTTCACTTAGTTTTCCATCTATTCTTGCACGAACTACACAATTGTTTTCTGTTGGTTCTATATGAATATCACTTGCACGACTATGGATACAAGATTTTAAGACAACATCAATAAGCATTAAAATAGAGGATATTTTATTTGGGTCATTGAGTGTATTTACTTCGTGCATCTCAGTATGAATTTTTTTTATAAGGTCTTTTATACTGTCTTTAATCTCTATTTTTAATATGTAGGAGTGAATCTGTTTTTTTGTTGCAAGGGCTACTTTAATAGGTTTTCGATAGAGCCGTTGAATCGATTCTTGTGCTGTAATATCAAGAGGGTCATTAAATACAATAGTAATAGATAGTTGTTCATCTATAATAGGGAGTGCATTATGTTTTTTAAATTGTGATAAGGCTATATTTTCTGTTAATGTATAATCCATATCTATGGAATCTAAATCAATAAAAGGTAGATGTAACTCCTCTGCTAAATATTCAAGAATAGTTTTTTCTTCAATATATGAGTAGTTATCTATAATAGAAAGGTCATATTTCCCATCTTTAATCTGTTCTACAATAAAACGAGTTAATCTCTCCATTGTCATAAATCCAGAAAGAGTTATATCTCTTAAAATAAGATTTGAATGAATCCCCTTTGCTATAAGTCTATCCACCTGAGATTTCATAATTGAACCATTTGCAAGTAAATCAGTTGTTATTCTATCCATAATTTTCTCCTATTTGTAAATATGTTTTTTTATTTGAAGACCATTATAAAACTCTTCAATATTAATTATATATGATTTTGTATTTTTAGAGAGATAAAGCTTATATTGTATATTCTTATCATCTTTATCTGTAAAAATATAGAAATTTTCAATCCTATTTCTATCTTTTTTTCTATCTCTTTTTAGATAGAGGTCAAAAACTTTTGAAAATATATTTGTTGTTGTTGGTAGTTTGAGATTAGATATATCATAACCATCAATTAATGAGCGATAGAGTAGTTTTTTTTGCATTAAAAGAATTGAAAAGTAGGCTGAATTTTCGCGTGCTTCTTTTGAGTTTTTTAAGATAACAATAGGGATTGAAAGTTTATCTATTGAATCAGATTTTAGACATGAAAAAGCATAAAGAGAGATAAGTTTTTCATTATGTCTAAAGCTATTAAATTTCTTTGCACCATAGATACAAGCTTTTTTATATTGTTGATTCTGATAGAGATTGAACATCTGCTGTTTTACATTTGCTGATAGATATGTTGTTATAAAAAGGATGAATATTAGTTTCATTGAAACTCTCCTGAATTAATATCATCCAATAAAGATATTGCACGATAAGAGTTAGAGTGTGCTATATATTTGTGTAGCATCTTAATTGCGATAGACTTTTTATCTAATTTTATAAGAGCTTTAGCAAAAATTATCCAACTTTCTTCTATATCATTATCTATTCCATTTGTTGTAAGTGCATAATTATAAGCTTTTTTATACTCTTTCATCTCATAATATTGCCGTGCTATAAAAAGACTGAGGGCAGGATTGTTGTTTTTTTCAAATCTTTTGATAACATTTTTAATATCTTGTTGAGTATTTTGTCTTACAATCGTAAGTGGAGATTTTCTTTCCCTTTGAACTTTTTTAACTTCGACAATAGGCTTTTCTTGATATTTTTCTTTTGAAGAAGTTACTTTTTTCTCTGCAACTTTTTTTTGAACTTTTTCAATTTCTCTAGCTTCTTCTCTTTTTTGAAATCTATAACTCTCTTTCTCTTTTTTCTCTTCATTATCTAATGCTATCTCTATTTGTGATATAAATTCGAAAGATGGTTCGACAACTAACTGTTTAACAACCTCTTTTTTTTCAATCTTTTTTATAGCTATTTTTTTTATCTTTTTTGTTATATTTTTTGTTATATTTTTATCAATGATTTCAGTTTTTGCAACCTCTTTCTTTTTAACTATTATTTTTTCTATTTTAGGTATTTGAACTGTTTTATTTATAGGGGTATCATCTTTTATAAAAATATTCGAGAGAATAAATAGAGTTAAAATGAAAATAATCACACCAATAAAAATAATAAGATAAATAAGATATGATTTGAATTTATATTTAAACCATCTTTTTTCTAACTGTTTTGTATCAATCATTGAGTATACCTATATGAATTCCAGCCATCTCGATAAGTTTTTTAGATACTTTATTATGATTAAATTTATGAGAACTATTTTCTGTTAAATAACTTTCATATATATCAAAAAGTGTGTAGATAAGTTTATTACTCTCTCTATAATTTCCATGAGTAAGTTTATGGATAAAATTTACTGATTTTTCATCAAACATATTTGCTGTATCAAAATAATTTGCTTTCATAAGTTTTTTTTGAATATAGATTTTAAGTTCAAATTTTGAAGCATTTTCAAGTTCTATACTCTCCCATATACGAGTTTTAAAATGCTCTTTTGCTATTAAATCCTCTTTTTCTGTTTTATGGAGAGTGATAACAAATTTAACTTTTCTTGTATCAGAGAGTAAACGTATCTTTTCCATGAGTATATCGGGATAGAGTTGAGCTTCATCAAGAAGAATAATAGGAGTATCTTTAATATTACTTTTATTGAGTACCTTCATAAATTGTGTAAAATTAAGTTGGTCATCATATTTCATATCAAACATATCTTGAGCTAAAACCTTGAAAAATTCTATTTCATCAATAATAGGTGTTTTATACATATATACAGGAATAGAGGTTGAGAGGTCATTATAAAGTTTACTCAAAAACATACTTTTTCCCGTGCCAGGTTTTCCATAAAGAAGAACCATCTTTAAAGGTTTTGTTATAGATTCTTTTAATGATTGATATATAGCTGAAATACGGTCTAATTCTATATAATCTTTAGCATTAACAGTATCTAAAAAAACATTTTTAGAAGAGTTGAAAAGTGTTGCATCCATATTATAGTTTATTAATCCTCAATTATTGTCGTGATATTAGTATCAATATTTGTATTAGGAGTAGTTTTATTTATATCAATATCTTCATTATTATCAATAACAGTATATTTTTCTTCAATAGAATTTTCATTTTTATTGAGTATAGAATCTTCAATTCCTTTATATCCTAAAGATACTAAAGAGATAGAATTGTTCTCTTTACGTACAATATGAGGCTCTATGATAATAATAAGTTCTTCCACAACTTTGACAGTTTTTTCATATTTAAATAGGTAGCTTATGATAGGAATATCTCCCAGTATAGGTACCTTATTTTCCTCTTTTGTATTTTTAGTACTTATAAGACCCCCTAAAATAATCCTATTTCCATCTTTTACCGTTACAACAGAGGAGAGCTGACGGCGATTAAGGTCGGGGGGCATACTTCTTCCATTATTTGATGTTTGAGAAATATCAACATTAGTTTCTGAAAGTGAAGGATTGATAATCAATGTTATCTCATCATTATCTGATATTTCTGGAGTTATAGAGAGTAAGACACCTGCAAAAACAGATTGGATATTTTCACTTGAACTTTGTGTACCACTTGATGCACCTGTTAAAGTTTCTGTACTACTGAGTTTATAAAAATATTCTGTTCCTGCTGTAATAAGGGCAGGTTGATTATTTAAAGTAAGAACTTTTGGATTAGATATAGAGGTTACATCGCCTTGTGTTTGTAAAAATTTCACAACTTCATTTATTGTTCCACCAGCTTTGATTTTTACTAATGAAGCTACATCTGAAATACCTTTAAACCCAACAGTATCTATACTTAAATCAATATTTTGAAGTGCATAAAGTTGCTTCCAGTCGATACCAGTTGTTTTTGAATCAGCCATAGTTACCGATAAAAGTTTAACATCTATTAATACTTGAAGTTGTACTTTTTTTTGAAGTTGTTTTAGGTATTTACTAAAACGCTTTATCTGTTTGTTAGTTGCTGTTACGGTAATAAGTCCAGCATTTCTATTTATGATAGGTTTTTGAGATTTATATATATCTTCTGGGCGATTTAAAACACTTTGAAATTCACTATCCAGTGCATGCCAAAATTTCACTTCATCGTTACTTGTTATACTGCTACCTGATTGTGCAGCAGATGCTTTAGAACCTTGAGAGGATGAGGCATCTGATTGAGAACTAAGTGTAATATCTGTACTTCCTATCCCTTTTCTTTGAGAAAGAATATAATCGATTGTAAATGTTTTTGTTGTTAAATAGGAAACTTTTAAAATATTATTTTTAAGTGTATAGGCAAGATTATTTTCAGTAAGGATAATAGATAATACTTCATTAATAGTTAAGTTCTTAATATGTGTTTTATTCAGCTCTTTATTTAATATTTTTTTAGCAAAAGTATCTGTTATGATAATACTAAATTCACATTCATCACTAAGCTGTTCAACAAAATCGATAATTTTTGTATTTTTTGCAGTACTAATCGTAAAAAGTTCATAGGAACAATCTGCAAAGAGAGGAGTCGCTAAGAAGAGAGTTATCAGTGTCGAGTACAACGGTTTTTTTATACGTATCATTATTTATTCCTACTTACTTTTTAAAATTCAATTTTTTAAAGTTACTTTTTGTACTAAGTATCAACTTTACATTTTTCCGTATCAAAACAATAGAACTAGCTGATATAGATTTCAGTGTAAATTTTGAAACTTTCGAACCTATTTTATACCATCTATTGTTAATTAAAGCAGAATTATTCATTATTGCATTTAAAGTTATATATTTACTTGTATAATAGACTTTCTGCTTTATTTTTTTAATTTTTAATTTTTTAGGTTTTACTTTCTTTATGGTTTTTTTACTGATTTTAGTTATCTTCTTTTTAACTTTTATCTTTGGAATTAGTATAGTTTTTTTTGAAATATTTATATCCTTAGTGCTATTTAAGAAGATAAAAGGGTCTTTTAAAGAGAGTAAAACAGTTTCTGAAAGACCACTTCGTGGTGGTTTTATAGCATTAATCTGTTCATCAACCCATTGTAATTCATTGGCATGTAAGGAAATGATTGTTAAAAATATAGGGATAAGGAAAATCATTTTAATAAGTAATCCCCCATACTGAAATTTTTAAATCTGTATAAAGAGTATCTTCTGATGTCATAGAGATATGATGAACATCAACAACTAAATCACTACGTTCTAATGAATCTATAAATTTAAGAGTATCTATAAAAGTTGCCGTTGATTTAAGCGATATATCTAAGATATGTCCAAAAGAGGTTCTGTTTTGAGCTAAACTATTTGAAAAATCTAATATTTTGACATTATGTATTTTTGCATTTTTTGAGATAGAGTAGAGATACTCTCCCCATATCTTTTTATCATAAATAAGAGAGGGAATTGTTTCTATTTGATGTTTAATATAATCATTATTATCTTTTAAATTTAAAATTTTATCATTATATTTTTTTATCTCTTTATTTAATTTAAGAATTTTCATAGGAGGATTTACTTTTAAATATACTTTATCACTTGTTATTTTGTGTGTTAATGAACTGATATGCTTAATTTTATTTAGAAATTCTTCCACCGAACTATCCCAAAATAGAAGATAGGAAAAAGCAAAAATAGCACTAAAAACCATGATATATATCATATTAATCTCTTTTGCTGGCTTATCTTTAAGAGCTAAATCGATTGTATGTAAAAAATCTTCAATATGTGTTTTCATAAAATAATAACCTCTAATTGACTAATATATCTTTTGTCTTTATTATCATAGCTTATATTTTTAAGAGAAAATTTAAAAATATTTTCATAAGTTTGTGTAAGATATTTAACTAAATTTGTTATCTCTTTATCATTAGAAGCGATAAGATGAAGGGAAATCTGTTTTATATTATTGTTTTCAGTATATGTTAGCTGATTAATATGAACATTATATGAGTTTAAATCATGTGTTAGTTTTGCGATAATTTTAGCTTTCATAGGATAATTTACTTGTATCTTATGTATTTTGATAAGAGTACTTTTTTTACTTGAATACTCTTTTGTTTCAGATTTCAAGAGTTCAAAAGCTTTTTTACTATCATTTTTTCTTTTTTTAATAGTTCTCTCTCTTATTGTTTTCTCTTTATGTATTGTAAGAAACTCTTTATTTAATGATTCTAAATGAAATACTTGAAAGTAGGAGAGAGCCCAATAAGCGACAGGATATGCAAAAGCTATAATAAAAGATACGACTGTTACTAATAATATTTTTCCACTTTCTCGTTTAATAAATTTTGGAGGTCTATTGTAAACTGTAAAATTAGCATTATATCGATAATCTTCATCTGATATGGAATAAAGATACATTAAGCCATCGATAGGTTTTATAAATGTATCTTTACTCTCTAAATTAAAATTAAAATCAAAATGAGATGCTTTAATGTTAAGTTCTACTTCAATCATTTCATCAAGTTTTGTAACAGTTGGAATTTGAAAATCTATATAAATTTTATTGATTTGAGTAAGTCTATATGCTTTTTTAGCATAGTTTAAAACTTCATTCATTTTAGAAAAGAAATCTTTATAGAGTAAAACAAGGTCTTTTTTATACTCACTATTTGTATATTTTAGATTTTTTGTCGAGATAAAGTTGATAAACTCATCATATTGTATCTGCTCATTAAAAAGGGTACAAAAATTTTCGTGTAGGTCGATTAAAGAGTAATTGATAGATTTTGTATAGAGAAACTCTCCATTTTCATAAATAGTAATAGATGTATCATTTTCTTGAATATATATAAATGTATCGATACTATTATTTTCAATGATATTTTCAGAATAGAGAGATTTGAAAAGAAGAGGGGTTGGAATAATAGTATCGATATATTTAATCTGTTCAACTGTTTTTGAATAGATTTTTTCAATTATAGAGGGGTCGACAAGAAAAACATTAAAATTTCTTACTTCATTATCTAAAAGATGAAAGAGTTCAATAAATTGAATTTTATATTCTACTGCTTGGTCTAGTCCAAGTTCATCATAGAGTTTACTCATTAAAGCATCTTCTATATCTTCATCTGGAACATCTTTACTTAAATCAGTTTGAGTAGATATAAAATCTTTTGTATTTAGATACGACAATACAAATTGCTCTTTTATAAAGAGAGGGTTCTTTATCTCTGATAAAAGATTAGAATGTAAAGTCTTATATCTATTTTTATAGGGATTAACAAAAAGTAGAGATGAAAAGTTACCTTTAGTAGTTAATTTCAATTATTAAGTCCTATTTAAAATGAACCATTGACATGGAACAAAATTTATCATTTTTGTAAAATTCTATTCTATAAGTTTTTTGCTCTTTATCCACAGAAAATCTTTTATGAATTTTGTCTAAAATTATATCTAAACCACTCTCTTGTTTTACTTTTTTTGCAGAAAAACCGATAATATTTACACGAATATCTTTTATATCTTGAATATTAAAGGTTTTCTCTACATTAAATTGAGAAGCTTTTTTAATAGATTGTAATTTTCCATCAATCATAATATCAAAACTTTCAGGACAACCCTCTGCTAATTCAAATCTTTGAGCATTAAGTGTAGATATTTTTTTATTGCCTATATAGACTTCATAACTATTATGAACTCTTTTTATTTTACCTAATGGATGTGTAAATTCAAAGGAGTTATGTTCAGATTTTACTGGAATATAATTTAGATTTCTTTTAATATCGCTAAGATTGAAATCGATATTGCTATTGATAGTGAGAGAACCATACTCTTTAAGTATTTCACTAATCCCTTTTTCTGTTAAATCAAAATTACGAGTAAATTTAATATCCATAACTTTCATAAATTCTTCAATTGCAGAGAGTTGATAAAATACTTTTTGAGAGAGAGAAGAGAGGTTTTTACTTGTTTCAATGGCAAAAGCTGGTTTATTATGTGTCACTGCAAAATATGTTAAAGAGAGTTGCATCGCTTCATCGTCAAATTTTGTTTTTGTATTTCGTACATCAAATATATGATGTTTATTGAGAAGTGTTTTATTAACATTTTTACTCACTCTTGAAGCTATCTCATTGAGATTTCCAAATTTTTGTGTTGTGTTAAGTTCGCACTGGTCTATAACACACGTTTGTCCCCATGCTGTTGGATTGAAAACTGTTCCTTGATACTCTTTTCTATAAAAGCCATGTCCATCATGTAGATTTAATACAAGAGATACTTGTTTATTTAAAATAATTTTTTTAATAGCATCAACAATACCTTTATCTTTATCTTTAATACTAAGTTTTTTAGCAAATTTTCGGTTCATATCACCATGAACACCTCTTTTATATGCCATAATACTAGCTTGATTAAGATTAGGAATAACCCATAAGTTGTTAGATTCTATCGTGTAGTTTGTTATTAAGATTGAGGGTGCAAAATAACCTCCAGCTTCATTACCATGAATACCACCTATTATAAGTAGAGTGTTATTCGCATCTCTATTTTCTCGTTTATATAGGTCTATATCTCCAAAAACCAACTGTACTAAAACTATTATAGCTAAGACTATTTTCATTCTTTTATTCCTCTGTAAAAATTTTCATTTTATTATTTTTATCTACTCTTACCATTAAAACTTTATCACCTGTAAATGCAAAACTATTTGATTTATAAAACTCTCGAAATGTTATCTGATATATATTTTTTGTATTTGGATAGGGGATAACATTTATATTTTTAAATATAATTGTTTTTTTTTCTACTTTTTTAAAAATTCTAGTTTTATAACGTTTAAATCTTGCAAAATCCATCTTCTTATCAGAACGTACAAAATCTTGTGCATAAAAACTAAGATAGAGCTTTAAATCATTATATAACCAAGCATATCTCCACTCATAAAGTTGTGCTAAAATAGATGCAAGAGTTTTCTTCGAAATATTTTTTTTTATCCAATTATCGTCAATGATTAAAAGTGTTTTTTTTAAATCTATCTTTTTTTCAAGTGTTTTTAAATTTTCATTCTGTATCGCGATACACCCTTTTGTATAGGAATCACGCTCTTCATCTTCAGGAACACCATGTATCCATATACCGTGACCACTTTTGCCTCTAAATTTATCATACATATTTGGATAAGATGTTACAAAAGCAAATGGACCATAAAAAGGGTCTAAATTCTTATTTTGAACTTTTTTTGATACTAAATCATATAAACCGATAGGTGTCTTTGCATCCCCTTCTTTTTTTTTATCTCCACTATTTTTACCTGTATATGCACTATCATTATCTTTCATATAATATTTATTATTTCTATTTTTACTATATAGGATAAGGTTTGACCTTTGTTTATTACAAGTTAATACGTTTGAGTATTTCTCTAAATATCCAAAAGTAGTATCTTGATTTTTTATATATTGAGACCAATATGATTGTTTTGATAAAGCTAAATCCATCTTTTTTTCAAAATTTTGAAGACCATTCATTCTATATTCTGTTAAGATAGAAGTAGCAAAAAGAGAACTATCTATCATAAAAATGATAAATAGTATTTTATAAAAGTTACGCATTTTTATAACCAATCTCCTCTAAAAATGCTTTATCTTTTGTCCAACCTTTTTTCACTACAACTTGTAGATTTAAAAAAGCTTTTTTCGTACTTAATCGTTCTATCTTCTCACGAGCAGATTTACCAATACGTTTAATAGACTCTCCAGCTTTTCCGATAATAATCCCTTTTTGTGACTCTTTTTCGATAATAATCATCGCGTAGATTCTATCTATCTTATTTTCCTCTTCAATAGATTCAATAATAACATCTGATTCATAAGGAACTTCATCACTAACATTTTCAAAAACAGCTTCACGTATAAAACCAGCATAAATATCACGTACAAGTTCACTTGTAAGATTTTCTGGGTCATATAAAAAAGGTGAATCTGGAAGGTTTTGACTAATAACTTTTAGAAGTTCATTATGTCCCATCTTTTTAGGAATAGCCACAGGTATAAGTGCTTCAAATCTATCTGCAAATTGATTATAAGATGCTATACGTTTAAAGAGTTTATCCTGTTTTACTTGGTCTATTTTACTTAATACTATGATATGTTTTACTCTATCATTATTGATTTTTAAAAACTTTTCATAATGTTCGATAGAGTCAGTAACAGGAGCTAAATAAACTATAAGGTCACAATCTCCCATAGCTTTAAGGGCTTCATCAAGCATAAACTGATTGAGTATCTTCTCTCTTTCATGTAAACCAGGAGTATCTACAAAAATTATTTGAGTATCTTCATACATTACAATAGCATTAGAACGGCGTCTTGTAGCATTTGCTTTATGACTTACCATCGCTATATTTTCTCCCAAAAGAGAGTTCATTAAGGTACTTTTACCCGCATTAGGACGACCTATTAAAGATACGAAACCAGCTTTGCTCATATTATTGCCTTAATTATAAAATATATCTTGAAAGGTCATCATCAGCAACAACCATATCAAGTTTTTCGTGTACAAGTTCAGAAGTTACTGTAAACTCTTTGTCTTTATACTCATCTGCATCAAAGCTAATCTCTTCAAGCACTTTTTCAAGCACAGTATGAAGTCTTCTCGCACCAATATCTTCTGTTATCTCATTTGCTTTATGAGAGAGTTTAGCGATAGCTTTAATCGCATCATCTTCAAACACTAGCTTCATTCCCTCAACACTTAAAAGAGCCTCATACTGTTTAAGAAGAGAGTTCTCTGTTTGTGTAAGAATTTGATAGAGTGTATCTTCTGTTAAAGACTCTAACTCAACACGAAGGGGAAATCTCCCTTGAAGTTCTGGAATTAAGTCACTCGGTTTACTTACATGAAATGCACCAGCAGCGATAAAAAGAATATGGTCTGTACTAATAACACCATATTTAGTAGATACATTACTTCCCTCAACGATAGGAAGAAGGTCACGTTGAACACCCTCTTTAGATGGGTCATTTCTACCTTGAGATTTTTCACTAAGTGCTATTTTATCTATCTCATCTAAAAATATAATTCCACCATTTTCAGCACGACGAAGGGCTTCTGTATTGATATTTGTCATATCAAGAAGTTTATTACTTGCTTCTAGTTTGAGTATAGATTTAGCATCTTTAACTGTAACCTCTTTTTTCTTATCCTCTTTATTCATCGTTTCAAAGATTTTAGAGAAAGATTCTTGTACTTTAGCCATCTCTGGAGGCAGGTTTGTATCGTTAAACTCTACATTGATTTTATCAAATTCAAGTTCAATAGTTTTATCATCCATCTCACCCGATTCCACTCGTTTTTCCATCGCTTCTAAAAGTCTTTGATAATCATCTTTTTTACTTTCACTTGCTGATTCTGGAAGAGGTGGAAGAAGTTTTTCTACTATCTTATTTAAAATATAGTTTTCTATTTTCTCTCTATTCTCTTCCTCTTTTTCAGCTTTTACAATAGCGATAGAGTTTACAACCAAATCTCTAATCATAGACTCAACATCACGACCCACAAAACCAACTTCTGTATATTTTGATGCTTCTACTTTTATAAAAGGAACTTTCATCATCTTAGCTAAACGACGAGAAATTTCTGTTTTACCTACACCTGTTGAACCTATCATTAAGATATTTTTAGGTGTTATCTCTGATTGCATCTCTTTATCTAATTGCATACGTCTATAACGAGTTCTTAGTGCTAAAGCGATTGTTTTTTTTGCATCTTTTTGAGAGATTACAAATTTGTCTAAATATGTTACTATCTCTTTTGGTGTCATATCCATTAGTTTTTCTCCAAAGTTAGTGTTTTCACATTATGGTTTGTATAGATGCAAAGGTCACCAGCAACAGCTAAACTCTCTTTTACAAGTGTCTCTTCATCTAAGTGAGAAGCGTGTTTTTTTAAAGCACGAGCAGCGGAAATAGCATAATTTCCACCACTACCGATAGATGCTATCTCTCCATCTTCTGGTTCAACAACATCACCATTCCCTGTAAGAATAAAGATATGGTCATTGTTTAAAACTATCATCATAGCTTCCAACCTACGAAGCACTTTATCTTTTCTCCATGCTTTAGAAAACTCAACAACCGATTTTAAAATATCGCCTTTTTTATCCTCTAAAAAATCTTCAAACATATCAAAAAGGTTAAAAGCATCAGCCGTACTTCCTGCAAAACCAGCTAAGATTTGACCTTTGTGAAGTGTTCGGATTTTAGTTGCATTACCCTTGAGGACTGTATCCCCAAAAGTAACTTGACCATCTCCACCTATTACAGCTTTGTTCTTCCCTTTATAGGCAAGTATAGTAGTTGCATCAAACACTATTATTCTCCTTGAACATCCACGTGAAGTGTAGCGTGAAGACCGTGACCCAATTTAAAATCTAAATCGTGTTCACCGATAGATTTGATAGCTTGTTTTTCATTGATATGTTTTTTATCTATTTCAATATTGTGTTGTTCTTTAAGTGCAGTAGCTATCTCATCTTTAGTAACTGAACCAAAAAGGTGACCATTTGTTCCAAGTTTTTTAGTGATAACTATCTCAGATTTATCTAGTTTTTTAGCAATCTCTTTAAGCGCATTTACCTCTTTTTCAAGATTTTCAGCCACTATAAGTTCATCTTGAGCGTGTTGTGCTAAAATCTCAGGAGTGGCATGTCTAGCAAACCCTTTTCCTATAAGAAAGTTTTTGCCATAACCATCTTTTACCTCTTTAACTTCGCCTCTTTTTCCTAAACTTTTTACATCTTTAATTAATAATACTTTCATTGTTTTCTCTTTATTTTAAAATTTTAGAATTATAACTAAAAAATGATTAGATGAAGTTTTCAACTGCAAGTGATATTAAATAAATAATAAACAGTTATAATAGCAGTCATAAATTTTAAATATAAGTAGCAATATGATAAAAAAAGAAAACTTTAAAAATGTGTTAGAAATACTTGGCTTTGAGAATAAATTTGAAATATATACTAAAATTTTTAATGAATTTAAAACAGAATTAAAAGTAGATTTTAAAAATGAAAAGCTTATCTATCCTGAAAATGAAGGATTAATAGTAAATGATAAAACGACATCAAATTTTACAAGTGCTGAAAATTTTGTAGTATTTGAATGTGTATGTAAACTTTTAAATCAAGGATACAATCCAAAGCATATAGAGCTTGAGCCAAAATGGCAAGTAGGTCACGGTGCAAGTGGAGGGAAAGCTGATATACTTATAAAAGATAATGATGATAAAACTCTTTTAATTATAGAGTGCAAAACAGCAGGTGAAGAGTTTAAAAAAGCTTGGAATACGACACAGATAAAACCAACTCAACTATTTTCTTATGCACAACAAGATAAAGATACAAAATTTATAGCACTTTATGCAAGTGATTTTATAGATGATGAGATTAAATCTAACTACTATCTTATCAATCTATCTGATGATAAAAAAAGACTTTTTGAGAATAAATCATTACTATCATATAATAATGCAAATACAGTAAAAAATATTTATAATGTTTGGAGTGAAACTTATAAAAAAGAGTTTAAAACAAATGGTATATTTGAAGAGAATAAAGCTTATTTTATAGGTATAGAAAAAACAGATATAAATGACCTAAAGATTGTATCATCAAATGATATAAAAGGTAAATATAACGAGTTTGCAACTATTATGAGACAACATAATATTGGTGGAGCTGAGAGAGCTTTTAATGTATTGGTCAATCTTTTTTTATGTAAAATTATAGATGAAAATAAAAATATAAAGAATGAGAAAAGTGGACTTGGTTTTTATTGGAAAGGTATCTCTTATGATAATGCTTTTGCTTTACAAGATAGATTACAAGAACTCTATAAAATTGGAATGTTTGATTTTTTAAATGAGGAGATAACTTATATATCAGATTCAACTATTGATACTATATTTGAAAGAGTTGATATAGATAGTGTAAAAACTGATATAAAAAATAGGTTTAGAGAACAGAAATTTTTTACAAACAATGATTTTAGTTTTTTAGATGTTCATAGTGAAGAGCTATTTTATAAAAACTTTGAAGTGCTTTTAAAAGTTGTAAAGATGTTTCAAGATATACGACTTACAGGAGTAGAAGATAACCAGTTTTTAGGGGATATGTTTGAGGGCTTTTTAGATAATGGTGTCAAACAGAGCGAAGGGCAATTTTTTACTCCTATGCCGATAGTGAAATTTATAATCAACTCTCTCCCTCTTGAAGATATACAAAAACTACACGACAAACCAAAAGCGATAGACTATGCTTGTGGTGCTGGACACTTTTTAAATGAGGTTGCAAAAGTATTTACTACAAATGAAGTTGTGGGAATAGAGAAAGAGTATAGGCTTTCAAAAGTAGCAAAAGTTAGTGCTTTAATGTATGGGCAAGAGAATATAAATATAGTTTACAATGATGCTCTTACTCAAAATAGAGAGGTAAAAAACAACAGTTTTTCAGTGCTTGTAGCAAATCCACCATATAGTGTGAAAGGTTTTTTAGAAACATTAAGTAAAGAGGATATAGCGACCTATGAACTAATGAAAATAATAGAGGAGAAAAGCTATACAGCAAATAACTCTATTGAGTGTTTTTTTGTAGAAAAAAGTAAACAACTTTTATCTGCTAATGCCATTGCAGGGATAGTTTTACCTAGTTCTATTTTAAGTAAAGGAGAGGGAAAAAATACTTATGTAGGTACAAGAGAGATACTTATAAAATATTTTGAGATAGTTGCTATTACAGAGTTTGGAAGTGGAACATTTGGAAAAACAGGAACAAATACTGTAACACTATTTTTAAAAAGAAGAGATGATACTTTAAATATTGTAGGAATATATAAAGATTTTATAGATAATCTTTTTAAATATAGGAAAAATATTCAACCACAGTTTCAAGATAAAAATTTAATTCAAGATTATTGTACTCATATAGATATAGAAAAAGATATATATCTCACTATGTTTGAAGAGGAACTTCATCAAGATATATTTAAAAATGAAACTTTTAAAGAGTATCAACAATCATATAATAGTTTAAATGAGAAGTTAAAGAAAAAAACTTCATTATTAGAATATATTAAAAATATAGAATCTGATAAATTGTATTATTTTTGTTTAGCGAAAGAGACTCAAAAAGAGGTACTCATTATAAAATCTCCAACTGACGGAAAAGCAAATAAAAAGTTTTTAGGGTATGAGTGGAGTGGAAGAAAAGGCAATGAGGGTATTCAGTATAGTGGAGGTACTTTAAGTAGTATAAATACACCACTTTATAATCCAAATGATAAAGAAGATGAAACTAAAATAAATAGTTTAATATCTAAAAATTTTAATGATAAAAATATAGTGATACCAAAAGAGTTGGAAAAATTTGTTTCTAAGGCTCGGTTGGTTGATATGATGGATTTTTCAAGAAAAGATTTTAATAAGGCTATTGGTTTAAATCCTAAAAAAAATATAGAGATAAAAACTCAATGGGAATTGGTAAAAATTGAAGATTTAATATTAGAAAATCAAAAATCAAAAATCAAAGTTTTAGAAGCAAAAGAGTTAAGAGGAAAATATAACTTTTTTACAAGTGGAGAAAATATATATTCATTTGACACTTATCTAGTTCAAAATAAAAATATATATTTATCAACTGGTGGAAATGCTATTATAAAGTTTTTTAATGGTAAAGCATCATATTCAACAGATACATATTCTTTTACAACTAATGATAAAATATCAATAGAGTATTTATATGAATTTTTAAACACTATTATTTCAGATATTAACTTACTTTTTTTTAAAGGAGTTGGATTAAAACATTTACAAAAAAATGATTTTAGAAATTTAAAAATTCCACTTCCTCCATTAAATATTCAAAAGGATATTATAAAAGAGTGTGAGAGCATAGATAAAGATGTTGAAAAAGCTAATAACGAGATAGAAACAAATAAATCAAAAATAGAAAATTATTATCAAGAGATTTCATCAAAAGCTAATACATTATATAGAATAAGTGATGATAATTTTTTTGAAGCATTTATAGGTAGAAGAATAGTTCAAAAAGATATAGATGAGCAAAAAAATGGATTCCCTATATATAGTGCAAATGTATTTGAAATATTTGGATACACATCTAAAAAATTTCTAAAAGACTTTAAATCTCCATCTGTATTATGGGGTATAGATGGTGATTGGATGGTAAACTATATGCAAAAAGATAAACCTTTTCATCCAACAGACCATTGTGGAGTAATTAGAGTTAAAACAGATGATATTAATCCAAAGTATTTAACATGGGCTTTATTTCAAGAGGGGAAAAAAGTAAATTTCTCAAGAACTTATAGAGCATCAACACAAAGAGTAAAAGCTTTAACAATAAAAGTACCATCAAAAGTGATACAAGATAAAATAATAGAAAAAATAGAAGAATTAGAAAATAGTATTGCTAAATCTCAAAAAATCATAGATGAAGCAAGTGATAAAAAACAAGATATTTTAAGAAAATATCTATAATATAAAGACTATCGTTCCATAGTAAAATACTATGGAACGATAAATTTGACTATCTCTCTTTCTCACCACCATAAGAAACGATACCATAAGTTAAGTTTCCTATTTTACTATAACCCATATCAGTCATAATTCTTGCAACGTGTGCAGAACGACTACCAACATGACAATATACGATAATATTTTCATCTTTTTGAAGTTTTGCTTCCTCTAATGATTGGTAGAAACTACTTGTTGGAACTAATTTATCAGCACCTTTGATATGACCCATTTGCCACTCCATATGCTCACGAACATCTACAAGTGTGAAATTTACCATACCTAAATCTCTAGCTTCAAGAAGAGATACTATCTCATCACCATCTAGCTCATCTTTACTTACAAGAGACTCACACTCCTCTTTAGTTAAACCACGTGAATGAGTATGAACAGCTTCTTCCATTCCAAGTTCAAGACGTTGTTTTTCAGCATACTCTGGAGTACAAAAAATTCCACAATGACAGTTACCTTTTTCAGGTATCTCTTTCTCTATCGCTGGAGTACACGGACAAGTTCTATTATCTACTGATTGAGGTTTACCATCTACCTCTTCAACCATAAAACATGGGCAAAAAAGTTTGTTATACATCATCTTGTTACGAGCAAGACCCATCTGAACACCTTCGTTCACTTCTGCTTGAGGGTTATATACCCATCCACGACTTTCACAAACTTTATCTGTAAATTTAACTGTTTTTTCTAATCTTTCTTGAAATTCAGGTGAATTCATATCTATTTTAACGATGCTCATATTTTAATTCCTTTTTTTTAGTTTAAATTTTTTAGTGATTTCTTTTTTTACCAGCTATGATACGTCTAAGCGCATTTAAACGAATAAACCCTTCAGCATCTTTTTGGTTATATACTTCATCTTCCTCAAAAGTTGAATGCTCTTCAGAGTATAGTGACATATCTGATTCACGACCAACTACCTCTACATTACCTTTGTAAAGTTTAAGTTTTACTGTTCCTTGAACATATTTTTGTGTTGTGTCTATCGCTGATTGCATCATCTCACGCTCTGGAGAGAACCAAAAACCGTTATAGATAAGTTCAGCATATTTAGCAATCATACCATCTTTAAGATGCGCTTCTTCACGGTCTAAACAGATAGATTCAATAGCACGATGAGCTTTAAGCATAATAGTCCCACCTGGTGTTTCATAACATCCACGAGCTTTCATACCAACAAATCTGTTTTCAACGATGTCGATACGTCCTATTCCGTGTTTGTTACCATAGGCATTTAATGTTCTTAAAATTGTAGCTGGAGACATCTCTTCACCATTGATAGAGATAGGGTCACCATTTTTGTAACCGATAGTGATATACTCTTTCTCATCAGGAGCTTTTTCAGGAGATACTGACCATAACCACATAGACTCTTCAGGTTCATTCATAGGATTTTCTAAGTGAAGACCCTCATAAGAGATATGTAAAAGGTTTGCATCCATAGAGTATGGACTTACTGTTGGATTTCCCTCTGCATCTACATGTTTTGCATCTATGTTAATACCATGTTCTCTAGCATACGAGAGTAATTTTTCACGAGAATTTAAATCCCACTCTCTCCATGGAGCGATAACAGTAATATCTGGATTAAGTCCTAAATAACCTAACTCAAATCTTACTTGGTCATTTCCTTTTCCAGTTGCACCATGAGAAACAGCATCTGCACCCATTTTCTCTGCAATCTCAATCTGTTTTTTAGCGATAAGAGGACGAGCGATAGAAGTCCCTAAAAGATACTCTCCCTCATAGATAGCATTTGCTCTAAACATAGGAAAAACATAATCTTTTACAAACTCCTCTTGAATATCAAGAATAAAGATATTTTCAGGTTTGATACCGTTGTCAAGTGCTTTTTGACGAGCAGGTTCAACCTCTTCACCTTGACCTAAGTCAGCAGTAAATGTGATAACTTCTGCATTGTACTCATCTTGTAGCCATTTTAAGATAATACTTGTATCTAGTCCACCAGAATAGGCAAGAACTACTTTTTTAACTTCTTTTTTCATATAAAAAAACCTTTATGTAGAGAAATAAATTGCGCGATTTTACTATAAAAAGTATTAAAAAATGGTTAGTGTATAGGAAAATATTATCCTTTTGAATCAAACAACATTCCACTAACTTCTTGCATTTTAGAGAGAAAAGAGACAGCTTTTTCAGCAGGAAAACGACGAATCATCTGATTTGTTTCAGTATCCATTACCGCTACAAAGAATATATCATCGGCATCTACGCCAAATTTTACATTTGTACTCATAGGTTCAACAGCATTATTTAACTCAGTTATCAATTCATCCATCTGCTCTTTAGAGTTAAGAGTAAAATCTATTTTAGAGTCATCATCTTCTATCTTTTGTAAAACATCAGTTTGTGAAATTTCTTGAGTATCTTTTTTTTGAAGATTTATAGTTGATGACTCTTTTTCTATATTTTGAGCTGTAATATTTGTTAAAGCATCCATAAAATTTACCTTTAAATTATAATTAAAGAAAATATCGACATTTTTAGTTTAAAACTTAAATAATTAATATTTTCGTTTAAAGATATGACCTCTAATTTTTCCATAAATAAGCTCAAAACTGAAAGATACAATTAAAAATGATAGAAATAAAAGTATCGCATTTTTATTTGTATGGTATGTTTGAAAAAGTAAAATAGCTAAAGCTAAAAAACTAAGGAGTGCTGAAAATCCTACTATAATTGGATTAGCTCCTATCTGTTTAGAGAGTTTTAAAGCACTTAAATTTACTAAAAAAAAGATAAGTAAAAAACCTGCACTAGCGATGATAGCTATATCTTTTAAATCTATACTATTTGCTAAAATCAAACTAGCCAATAGAGTGAGTCCAACCCCAACTATGGGAATATCCCCTTTTTCATACTCAAAAAGTGTTGGCAATCTTCCATCTTTCGCTATGATAAAACCCAATCGAGCATTTCCAAAGATAGTAGCATTAATAGCTGAAAATGTAGAAAGAAGAGCAGCGACAGAAACAAGAGTAAAACCAACTTGACCAAGTGCTGGTTTTGCAGCAAATGCTAAAGCATAATCTTGTGCATTGAGAAGTGCTTTTTCATCAACTGTACCAACAGTAACCATAGCTATAAGGATATATAACACGATAACAATTCCAACAGAAAGATAAAAAGCACGTGGAAGATTTACTTTAGGATTTTTAATACTTTGTGAAGCATTGGCGATAAGTTCAAACCCTTCATAAGCAACAAAGATTATCATACCTGCTGAGATAATAGAGAGAGATGAACCATAATGAGCAGGGCTTAATCGTGAAAAATCTATATAAAAGCTACCACTAACAACAATGATAATAAGTAAAATAATTTTAATAGCTACAATAATAGACTCTGACTTACCAACAAATGAGGCACTTACGATATTTATAATGGCAGGAATAATAATAGCGATACTTATAAGGAGATGAGTAAGAAGTGTTGTTTTTTCATCAAAGAAAGTGATACCATATGATGCGAATGCTACGGAGTATAAAGAGATAGTTACAATATAACTAAGCCATAACATAAAGTTTATAGAACCAGATAAAATATTTTGTCCAAATGCTTTATCTATGTAAAAAACTGTTCCTCCTCTACTTTGAAAAGTAACAGAGAGTTTAGCATAAGAGTAAGCTGTAAACATAGCTATAATCCCAGCTATAAAAAATGCTAAAGGTGTAGCACCATGAGCTAGTGATACTGCTTCACCCAAAACAGCAAAAATACCACCACCTACCATACCACCTATACCGATAGATACAGCAGAAAATAGCCCGATAGTTTTCATAAACTCATCTATTTAATACCAAGTTCTGAAAATACCTCTTCAAAAAAGAAACTAATTTTAAGTAGTTCATTTTCAAGCATACCAAATGCTTTATCTTCTATAACCCACTCCTCAATTCTTTTCATACTATCACTTTTTTGTGATTCATTTAACTCTGTTGTTGAGTGAATTTTATCTTTAATTTTTGCTATATGTTTATGTTTGTGTGAACTCATTTTTAAACCTTTTTATTTGATGTTTGACAACGTAAAATTTCGACATTCTCGATTTTTTCTAATCTTTTTAAAATAGAATCAAGTTCTTGCATAGAGTCATCATAATTTGTTTGTAACATCTCTTTTTGTTTCTTTACTTTTTCAATCTGATACTCTATCTCTTTCATAGGAATAGCACACTCTTTTGCCATCGCCTCCTCTTTTTCCATCATCCAATCAATCATACTTTTAAGAAAGTGGTTCATCTTATTTCTCCTTCTTTGAAAATTTAAGAGTATTATACCTAAGATTTAATACTCTTTTGAAATATGTTAAAGAATAAAACCTATCCCAATGGTAGCAATTCCAAGAAGAGATAATACTAAAGCACTTATTTTTCCAGATTTATTTTTTGAAAAAATAAAAGAGTAGAAAGCTTTAAGTATATTATTACTTCCCGTAGCTATTAAAATAGCAGTTGATGCACTTTGAGTTGTTACTTCAAATTTTGAAGAGAGTATAGAAAGAACAAAAGGGTCAATATCTGTAAATCCAACTATAAATGAGAGTATATTTAAACCTAAATTTCCATACTTTGTAAGAACAAAGTGTGTAACTACTGCCATAACAATAAATAAAAAGGCAAATAAAAAGGCGGTGCTTAACTCTAAGGGATTTTTATCTTCACTTTGGTCTATTTTAGTAGATATATCTTTGATTGATTTGTTATAAAGATAGATAGATATAATTATCGTTACCATAGCTAAAGATAAAAATGGTACAAGAAGGTTTTGTGCTATATCTATGTTAAAAGCAAAAGTGATACCCAGTAACCGTAAGTACATAAGAGCTGTTGCTATTATGATAGAGGATGAAAAAAGGTAGGGCATTCTCCCTGATGAAGCTTTTTTTGCTAAAACAATAGTTGTTGCTGTACTTGAATATATACCACCTAAAATACCTGTAACAAGATACCCTTTATCGTTAAAAACATATTTTTTTAAAACATATCCAACATAGGAAAATATAGAAACTACAACGACAGCTAACCAAACTTTAAAGTAGGAAACAGGAACAAATTCTGAGATATGTTCAGTTGGAAGGAGAGGTAAAACAACTCCACTTAAAAGGATTAGTTTTGCAAAAATTTCTATCTCTCTTTCATCAAATATAGTATAAAAATGTTCAAGTTTTCTATTAAGATTTGATATAAAAACAATAGCTACAAATATGATAAGTAAAAACCATATATCAAATTTTATAACAACCATCCCAAAACTATACACTAAAGTAGAGAGTAAAAATATGATAATTCCACTTCTTGCTTGTTTAACTTTAAAATAATAAAATATGAGAAGGTGTGTAAGAAGTGCTATATAACCTACTATATAAAGATATATATTTATAGAAGCAAATACATAACTTATAAGTGCTATAAAAGCAAAAGTTCTCACACTTCCTATCTCTTTGTTTGTGTTGGTGTTTATCCGATGAGCTTTTATCTCTAAGCCTATTAAAAAACCAGCCACAACTACAACTATTAACTGCATCCATTGTGTGTTAAGTAAATCTTCTAGCAAAATTTATCCTCTATTTGTTATATTTTTTTTGCATCATTTACTGCACGTATAAATGTTCTGTGCATATTTTTCTCACCAATAAGAGTGACAATATTATATTTTTGTAATGCTTTAAATACTTCATTATTTGTGCCTGAAGTGATTATGGTTGTTCCATTCTCTTGTAAAATTTTAATTGTTTCATAAAAGTTATGAAGTGCTGTGGCATCTATAAAAGTTACATGACGCATACGTATTATAAGTATCTCTGCTGTTACACCTCTTTGTTGTATAAGTTGTGCATACTGTTTTGCTGAAGCAAAAAAGAGAGGCCCTCCTATCTCATATACAGCTATGTTTTTTGGTAGCATCTCATAGTTCTCTATATCATTTTCATCATTACTTGTAACTATCTCGTGTTTATCTACCTCTGCCATACGTTTCATAAGAAGAAGAGAGGAGAGTACTATCCCAACTTGTATAGCTACCGTTAAATCGACAACAACTGTTAATATAAAAGTTGTTACTAAAACAATATAATCATAAGGAGAACCTTTTAAGATAGAAAGAAATGATTTGTATTCACTCATATTGAATGCAACTACCATCAATATTCCAGCAAGAACAGACATAGGAATAAGTTTTGCAAAGTTCATAAAAAAGAGCATAATTAAAAGAAGAGTGATAGAGTGGATTATACCTGCAATAGGTGTTCTTCCTCCATTCTCTACATTTGTAGCTGTTCTAGCTATCGCTCCTGTTGCAGGAATTCCTCCAAAAAGAGGGGTGATGATATTTGCCAATCCTTGTGCTATAAGTTCTGTATTTGAACGATGAGAACCTCCTATCATACCATCAGCGACAACTGCTGATAAAAGAGATTCTATACTTCCCAATAACGCGATAATCAAAGCGGGAACAATATAGGTAACAAGGTTTGAAAGTTCAAAATGAGGAAGAGAAAAAGTGATATTACTCGGGATAGTTCCAAAAAATGTTTCAATAGTTGTAACAGGAAGATGAAAGATATTTACAATAAGTGTCAATAAAATGAGTGCTACAAAAGAACCTGGTATTTTAGGATTGAGTTTTTTAAAAGTGGTTGTAATCAAAATAGTTACTACGGTTATCGCTAGGGCATAAAAGTTTATA
>Ga0256827_10000090_pt1 | contig 46864 bp, 47 predicted proteins | sample CV84metaG_FD_185977 | JGI IMG/M metagenome (GOLD analysis project Ga0256827, IMG submission 185977) | Hydrothermal vent microbial communities from East Pacific Rise, Pacific Ocean - CV84 | ecosystem: Environmental > Aquatic > Marine > Hydrothermal vents | place: Pacific Ocean: East Pacific Rise... | reverse complement strand
TACCTTTTGTATTTTATATTATGGTCTTGGTGTTGTATATTACATCGATGCATCAAGTACACTCACTTTATCAGACACTGCTACCTCGTTTGGGGTTGCCTCTAAGAGGAGTTCATTATATCAAGGTGTTTGTAGAGAATCTATTTGTGAAAAATGATGATAGAGAGATCTATGCTCGGATCGGTATGGCTCTTTTGATTACTCTACCTTTTTTGGGAGTCTTTATAGGGTTGTTATTTTCGGCTGACTCTCACTATGGTGATTTTATTGTTGGGCTTTTTAGCTTTGATATAGATTTTGAGTTGAGATATATGCTTACTGCTCCTCTCTACTTTTTTCTCTATCTGTTGCTATTTATCTATGGTCTATCTAACCATAAAAATAGAGTAGAGCAGGGCAAAACGACTGCACTTGATATGCTGATCGTTGGTATCTTTTTGGGGATGATAAATCTGCTCTTTTTGACCTTTATTATGGTGCAGATACCTTTTTTGGTAGGAGGTAGCTATCTACCTGAGGGGATTACTCTGGCTGAGTTTGCACGGGAGGGATTTTTTCAGTTGATGATGGTTATGGGGCTTGTTATTCTTATTTTGCTTTTTATTATGCGACGATTCAAAGGGGAGATGATGCTCTCTATTTTGCTATCTGGGCTGTTGATTCAGACTATTGTGATGGGGTTGGTATCTCTAAAGAAGATGCATCTATATCAGAGTATCAAGGGAGCAACTGTGTTGCGTTATTATGTGGAGTGGTTTGACTACTTTTTGATAGCTGTTTTGTTTTTGGGTGTGCTATTTTTGATCCGAAAAGTGGTTTTTAGTAAGTTTTTGGATCTCGTTGCTCTGTTGGGTGTAGTGGCTTTTACTCTGATCGTCTCTCTCAATATAGAGAGTATGGTTGCTTCTCACAATATAGAGAAGTTTAAAAATGATCCAGCTAATCTTGACAAAGATGCTATAAGCTCTTTTTCTATTGATGCTCTATCTGTAGTAAAGGAAGCTCAATTAGATATAAATAGAACTATTGTGGCTTACTCTGATGATTTGGGAGGCAAGGAGATCTATTTTAGATGGTATGAAGATATAGGACGAAAAAACTGCAATAGTTTTGCTACTTATCACTGGGGCTACTGCTCTAAACTAAAAAAATATGGAGACAACAAATGAAAATTTTATCTATGAGAGTGCTTTTGCCTTTGGGATTTTTTATCTTTATCAGCTTTATTATCTTTTTGGCTGATAGTGCTGATCACAACTTTGCTTTTCGGCTTTTGGGCAATATCCCTTATGGGGACAAAATTGGACATCTCGTACTCTATGGGACTATGGCATTTTTGTTAAACTACGGATTGGGATTCAAGAGTTATAAAATATTTGGATTTAGTATGCAGTTGGGAGCTATAATTGTTTTGACCTTTGCAGGATTGGAGGAGATCAGTCAATACTGGTTGCCAAGCCGTACTTGTGATATGGTTGATTTTGTGGCTGATACAGTCGGAGTTGTTTTGGTTTCACTTGTAAATAAAGAGAAGTAAAGATTTTTTCTGATAAAATTCGCGAATTAATAGACTTTGGGGCAAATTACCAAGGTAACAAAAAAAGAGATATACAGCAAAGGACATACCAAGATGGCACATCATCAGTCAACGATCAAGAGAATCAGACAAACCGAAAAAAGAACAGAGAGAAATAGATACTACAGAACAAGATTTAAAAATATTGTTAAAGCAGTAGTTGTAGCATCAGAAGCTAACGATAAAGTAGCTGCACAAGATGCTTTTAAAGTTGCAAATAAACAGATTCACAGAATGGTAAGCAAAGGTTTTATCAAAAAGAGTACAGCTGCTAGAAAAGTAGGTAGACTTAATAAGCTTGTTAATAAGATCGAAGCTGCATAAGTAGCTTTTGTAACTTTCCCTTTATATTGAGCCTTTTTCATGGCTTGATATACTCTTTTAAAAAATAAAAAATCCACACACTAGGTTTTCAGATGTTTCAAGAAAAACTCCAACCCTTTATAGACCGATATGATGAGATAAATAGACTCTTAAGCTCACCTGATATTGCAAGTGATATTAAACGAATGACTGATCTTGGAAGAGAACAATCAGGACTATCCAAGCTAGTTGAGAAGGCGAGAGACTATATTGAGACAGCTGAAGCTATAGTTGAAAACAAAGAGCTATTGGGTGATGCTGAGCTAGGTGAGTTGGCAAAAGAGGAGCTAAATGAGCTTGAGCCAAGACTTCCTGTGCTTGAAGAGGATATCAAGGTTTTGATGATTCCTACTGATCCAAATGATGACAAAAATATCTTTTTGGAGCTTCGAGCAGGAGCAGGTGGAGATGAGGCGGCGTTGTTTGTCTCAGATCTCTTCAAAATGTATATGCGTTATGCCGATATTGCTGGATGGAAAGTAGAGATCGTAAGCTCATCGGATGGAACAGCAGGTGGATACAAAGAGATGATAGCTCAGATAAAAGGGGAGGGTGTATACTCTCAGCTTAAATATGAGGCAGGAGTACACCGTGTACAGAGAGTTCCTGATACAGAGACTCAGGGGCGTGTACACACCTCTGCTATCACTGTAGCTGTGATCCCTGAGGTTGATGATGTCGAGGTAGACATCAAGCCAAATGAGGTCAAGATGGATGTATATCGTTCGAGTGGATGTGGAGGTCAGTCTGTCAACACTACTGACTCTGCTGTTCGTCTGACTCATATCCCTACAGGGATTGTGGTAGCGATTCAAGATGAGAAGTCTCAGCACAAAAACAGAGATAAAGCTATGAAGGTACTAAAAGCTAGAGTTTATGATGCACAGCTTCAAGCTCAACTTGATGAGACCTCTGCACAGAGAAAACTCCAAGTCGGATCAGGTGGAAGATCAGAGAAGATACGGACTTATAACTATCCTCAAAATCGTCTGACCGACCATAGAATAGACCTTACTCTCTATTCTCTAGATAGAATTATGAATGATGGAAGCCTAAAATTGGTACTTGATCCACTAAATGCACATGCACAAGCAGAGGCTATCAAAGAGGCTGGATTATAACTCTATCCAGTCATTTTTTTAAATGTTTCAATCAGTTTTGCCATAATTCCCTTTGGTTTGATAAGCTCATCTAAAAACTCCTCATATCCCATATGTCTCTCTTCTAAGAAAGCTTCAAGATAAGAGAGTGATCCCTCCATCCCATGTTTTTTTTCAATATTTAGCATGGTATGGTATAGCTCTTCCATTGTATCTATGACTTGATCAGGTGCAGACCTTCTAAATGCAGTTAATGATTTAATATGTCCATGTTCATCTTTTTTTACATCAAAATCAGCGATAACCCAGTAGTATTTCCCGCTTTTAGCTAAATTTTTAATCACTCCCGAGACATGTTCTCCTCGCAAAAGACTATTCCAAATTAAAAAGAAAATAGCTCTTGGCATATCAGGGTGCCTGAGTGCATTATGAGGAGAACCAATAAGCTCCTCCTCCGTATAGCCAGAAATATCACATAAGTTTTTGTTAACAAAGAGGATATTCCCTTTAGTATCTGTTTTGCTTACTATAAATTTTTTTTTACTAAATTTAATCTCTTCATCTATAACGATGGGTCTATATATCATATCTACATACCTTATTTTCTCATATCGGGGTAATTCTAGCTAAGAATTACTAAATAAATCATTTGAATGTAATAATTTTTTTTAGAAAAAGATATAAAGTGAACTGCAAAACTTTTTGTAACTAAAAATAATATTTTTTGTTTCAAAAGAGTATTTAATTTTAATTCTATCTATTCTAATTAGTTTTTAGAGTTATAGATAGAGATTTTTTATATATAATCTGCTAGACTTGTATAATACTATAGAAAGGTTTAATTATGTTTAAAACAAAGCTCTATTTAATACCTATAAATTTGTTGCTTGTTGTTGGCTGTTCTCAGCAACCAGGCCCATCAGGTGGCGTAGAAATATCAGGTACTATTACTTATGATAGAGTTCCCTCAGCTCTCACTTATGGTGGTATAGCTAAACTTGATTATAATAATATTAAAAAAACTGCGTCCAAAAATATTGTTATTAAAGCAATAGGTGCAGATGGAACAACTGTTGCAGAGACTACAACAGATAAAAAAGGTAGATACTCTTTGTATGTTGATTCCAATAGTCAAGTCAAAATACGAGCCTATGCGAGAATGCATAAAGAGGAGTTTTGGGATGTGTCTGTGGTGGATAATACAAATCTAAAATCACTCTATGTTATGGAGGGGAGTTATCATAACAGTGGAGCGAAGCATAATGTGAGAAATCTACACGCTTCATCAGGATGGGATGGCACACAATATGGTGGATCACGAATTGCTGCACCTTTTGCTATATTAGACAGTATAAACCAAGCTATGTCCAAAGTCCGAAAAGTAGATAGCGATGCGAAATTTCCTCAGTTGACAGTCAACTGGTCTGTTAATAATATAGCTGCATCAGGAGATCCTGATAGTGGACAGATTGTTACCTCTAACTATGATGGAGAGAGAGCTTTATGGATCTTGGGAGATGCCAACTCTGATACAGATGAATATGATGATCATATTATTATCCATGAGTGGGGTCACTACTTTGAAGATCAATTCTCTCGTACAGATAGTATTGGTGGTCCTCATGGTCCAGGAGAGGCACTAGATATTCGTCTCGCTTTTGGAGAGGGGTGGGGTAATGCACTCTCTGGAATTGTCACCGATAATCCAATCTATTTTGATACCTCAGGGTATGGTCAATCATCAGGATGGTATATGGATTTAGAAGCAGGTCCTCAGGCTCACCCTGGTTGGTTTAGTGAAGGCTCTGTACAGAGAATTCTATATGACTTATATGATAAGACTAATGAGTCTCATGATAAGACTAGTTTAGGTTTTTCACCTATATATAAAGCAATGACAACAAAAGAGAGAAACACAAAAGCCTTTACTAGTATCTTCTCATTTATTCATGCTCTGAAATCAGTTAGCTCTTCTAATAAAAGAGATATTGATAAAACAGTAGCTTATGAGAAGATAAATACTATTAAAGATAGTTATGGTACAAATAGAACAAACATAGCTGATACAAATAGTGTATCCCCTGTATATAAAGAGCTTAGAGTGGGTGGATCTGTAACATCTTGTACTATAAACAACTATGGAGTCTATAATAAATTAGGAAATCGAACCTATGTAAGGGTTCATATATCACAAGCGGGAGAGTATAGATTTGATGCTCAACCAAGTGATTATAGTCCTCAAGACCCTGATATGATACTCTACAATACTAGTTACCCTCATAAAGAGGTAGGAATCTCTTTATACGAAGGACAGAGTACAGATACTCTGACAGCTAGTTTGAATAAAGGAGATTATCTATTGGATGTATATGATGCTTCATTTAATAATAGCTGTTCTCGTGTCACACTAAATAGAGCTACTAGTGTATATAAAGCCAACGCTAAAGGGAATAAAGGTTCAGCTAAACCTAAAAGAAGAAGAGAAGTTCCAAAAAGACAATATTATTAAATTGCTAGTTATTAAACAATTTCTATACATTTATATGTCAAAATAGATTTATTAAACTAAGCTAAAGGATTTTGTGTGAAAAAAATATTTTATATTTTGTCAATGTTTCTTCTTCTATTTGCTCTAACTGCTTGTGGAGAGATTGAAGATGATAGTGAGGATACAGGAGAAAACTCATCGGTAATTATCCCTGGCTTGATAGGTTCCGAAAATGATTCTCCTGATCAAGATGTGGTCACACAAGAGCCTGATAATACAGAAGATTCTACTCCTGTTACTCAAAATAGTTCTCTTCGGATTATAGGAAAGATCACTTATGATAGAGTCAAAGTAAAGAGTTCTGGTGTTGGTCTTGACTATAACAATATCGTACAAGAACCTGCAAGACAGGTGGTTGTTAAAGGTATAGGAGAGAGTGGAGAGGTTGTTGCTAGTACAACAACAGATGATAATGGGGATTATAGTTTAGATAACTTGCCTCAAGATACAAATATCAAAATTAGAGTCTATGCACAGCTCAAAAAATCTGGTGTAGGTGGATGGGATCTTCAAGTAGTTGATAATACCAATGGGTTCTCTGTATATAGCATGGAGGGAAGCTTAGTCTCCACAGGAACACATAGTACACGACGAAATCTAAATGCATCTTCTGGATGGGGTGGACGCTCTTATAATAGTGAGCGAACGGCTGCACCTTTTGCGATTTTATCTAGTATCTATACTGCTATGGAGAAGATAATTTCAGTAGATAGTTCAGCAACATTTTCTGAACTCGTAGTGAATTGGTCAAAAAATAATGTTGGGGTAGGTGGTGCTATTGAGGATGGTCAGATAGGAACATCTTTTTTTGACGGAAAGAAAGACTTTTATGTCGTAGGAGATGAGAATAGTGATACAGATGAGTATGATGATCATATTATAATCCATGAGTGGGGTCACTATTTTGAAGCAACATTCTCTAGAGCTGATAGTATTGGTGGCCCTCACTCAAACAATGAACGGATTGATATTCGCGTTGCATTTGGTGAAGGTTGGGGTAATGCTATCTCTGCTATTGCAACAGATGATCCAATCTACTATGATAGTCTAGGTATGCGACAGGGTAATGGATGGTCTATGGATATAGAGGGTGAGACACCAAGTGTGCCTGGTTGGTACAGTGAGGCTTCTATTCAGCGTATCTTGTATGACCTTTATGATAGTAATAGTGATGGCGTAGATAGAGTTTCCTTGGGCTTTGCTCCACTATATAAGGTCTTAATAGGCGCTCAAAAGAATACAGAGGCATTTACTAGTATTTTTTCATTTATAAAAGAGATCAAGGATGAGAATCCAACTGAAGAAGCCGATATAGATGCTATTTTGAGTTCTGAAAATATTAATAGTATTTCTGATATTTATGGAGATTCATTCCATAATTTATATAGTGATATAGAGGTAGGAGGAGAGGTTGAGGTATGTACCTCTACAGAGTATGGGAGTGCAGGTAGAAATAAGTTGAATAATCATAAATATGTTAGATTTACTATTTCTGATATAGGAAATTATCGTATTAGTGCAAGACAAAACAATGGTAGTAGTGCTGATCCATACTTTACACTATTTAAAACATCACTGTTTGAAGATCTAGGACCAACTATAGAAGAGGATGGTTATGGTACAACAGAAGAGAGAGTTTATCAGCTATCTACAGGTAAATATATCTTGGATATAGCTGACTTTAATGGTCGATCTCGTTCATGTTTTGATATTTCACTTAACAATTAAAAAGGATAAAAAATGCAAAAAATAAAGACAACAAGATTACTCATCTCTACACTTTTGGTGATGGGATTAGCAGGAGAAGTAGCAGTGGCACAGGATCGTTTAGTAACAGGTAGTACAGTCGGAAAGTATAGAAAACCAGGTGCACCTATCGATATGACATATAAGACCAATAGAGTAGGCTTAGGTGAGATAGCTGATGTTAATATAACTTTAACTACAGGAATCAACTCAGGTATTATGAGTGTTGCCCTAAATTTTGATGAAAACTTGAAGACAGAAGGTATCGTTTACGATAATATAGAGTTTAGTCTATCTCCTAATACCAAAGAGTATAATATAAATATACAAGTCTCTTCTGCAAAAGATGGATTATATTATGTTAGACTTTTGACAAAGATAGATGGACGAATGAGAGCTTTGGCAGTTCCTATCTATGTAGGTAGTGGAAAACTAAAAAGTAAAAGTGGTCAAGTCGTGATGAAGGCAAAAGGTGGAGAGAATATATCTGTTTCTAAAGCAGAAGAGACGATAGAAACAATAGATTAGAGGGAGTATAAATACTCCTTGATGCAGAGAGCTTTTAAGCTGTCTCTGTATCGATTATTTCATTATCGTTATTATTAGTAAGTTTTTTGGTCTCTTCGTATGTAACCATTGTTCCAATGACACGACCACCCTCTTCTGTTTTGATATTTTTGACAGTGATTTCGCCTTGAACAAATCCATTTTTACCAACTTCTAGTAGTTCAGATGCGGTTATTTTTCCATCGATTTTTCCATTTACTACGACTTTTTTACTCTCAAGTCGATCTGTTTTTGTTTTACCATCATGACCAACTTCAATGATCTCTGAGGCGTGAACTTTACCATCTACTGTTCCATTAATAACAATTTTTTTACTCTGGATGGTTTGTGCTTTGATAAAACCACCTTTTGCAACAGTTACGGTTTTTTCTGTATTGACATCGGCATTTACATTTCCATGTATGAGTAGGTTTACAGCATCAATTTTATGTGAAACTTTTCCACTCTTTTTAATCTCTAAATCAATACAATCGATTTCACCTTTGAGTTCTCCTTCTATGGCTACATTTTTTGCTTTGATTTTTCCATTAACAACACCACTTCTTCCTATAGTCACATTATCAACAGCAATATTGCCATCAAGTACACCATCTATCTGTACGAAATCAGCTCCCGAGATGTCTCCTGCAACTCGAATTCCTTTTGATATTACCGTAGCAGTGCTTGGTTTTGGTGGTTGTGTTGGTGATGCAGTTGGCTTTTGTTGAGCAGGTGTATTCTTAATAGGAGTATTTTTTTTATTGTTAAAAAATGCCATTTCATGTTCCCCTTGTATTTTTAAATTTGGTATCATATACTATAACAAATAGTAGCTTAGTAAATTAGTTATTGATAGAATAATATTAACCTATAACTGGGATTTCTTATTTAAGTGGAGGATATAGGCATTGATTAAGTTATAATATGTTTAAATAAATGATCATATCAAAATTTAAACCTATTTCGATATAATACGCGACCTCATTCTCTATGAGTAACACCTAATGAAAGGAAATAGATATATGCCAAAAATGAAAAGCGTTAAAGGCGCAGTAAAGCGTTTTAAAGTTAAAAAATCTGGTAAGATTAAAAGAGGAACTGCATTTAGAAGTCACATTTTGACAAAAGTTGACGGTGGACATCATCGTTCAAACAGAAGCCCTAAATACATTAGCAAAGCAGATTCTGCTAAGATCAAAGAGATGATTGTTTAATTACAAAAAATCACAAAGCAATAACTCCTAGTTAACTAGGACAAGTTCATTTTAAACTAGAAAATGACACCTATTCGCCCTTAGATGAGGCACAAATGGTAAAGGAAAAATATGAGAGTAAAAACAGGTACAGTTAGACACCGAAGACACAAGAAACTTTTAAAACAGGCTAGAGGTTTCTATAGTGGAAGAAGAAAACATTTTAGAAAAGCTAAAGAGCAGTTAGAGCGTTCATTAGTATATGCTTATAGAGATAGACGACAAAAAAAGAGAGACTTTAGAAGACTCTGGATTGTTAGAATTAATGCTGCTGCAAGATTAAATGATATGAACTATTCAACATTTATGCATGGATTAAAAGTAGCAAACATTGATCTTGATAGAAAAATTTTGGCTGATATGGCTATGAATGCACCTGATGCATTTACAAAAGTTGCAGATGCTTCAAAAGCTGCACTTGCTGCTTAGCAAATTATCTATTTTTGAGTGAGAAACAGATGTTTCTCACTCCCCTATCTTTCTAAATTTTTATTTATAGTGATGCAAAACTACTATTAGTATTGACTACTCTCTGTCCCCAAAGAAATCTATTTTTATAAAATTTTTTCTTTCTAAATGATGTTATAGTAACCTGCTTTTTAGCTGAACTTGCATGGATAAATTTACCATCTCCTATATAGATACCCACATGATTAACTTTTTTTCTATACTTTTTTTCTGTATCAAAAAATACTAAATCTCCTATTTGAAGCTCATCAAAAGATACCTTCATCCCTACTTTTGCTTGATTCCCAGAGTACCTAGGGAGAGTCATTCCATGCTGTTTGTATACATAGCGTGTAAAGCCTGAACAGTCAAAGCAATCTGGTCCATTAGCAGCCCATACATATTTTGTCCCCATATACTCTTGTGCTGTTAATATAATCTCCTCTTCTTTGCTCATTTCAACCCACTCAGGAGTCGGTTCCTCTTCAAATATAGTTTCTGTCTCTGTCTCTATATTCTCTTGTACTAGATCAGCTAATAGTTCAATTTGATTGTACTCTTCTGATAAGGTCTGTATGGGTTGTTCTTGTTGCTTGGTTTGTGTGGTCTGTGTAGTTTGATTTGTATCTATTTTTTTTACTGGAGGAGTAAGCGCGGAGGCTTTTTCTGGAGTGCATCCTATAGTAAGAAGAGGTGTAATAACCATTATCAGGTAAATACTCTTGAAGTTTCTCATTTATAAAGTTCCCTTATCTTTAGCTGCTGAGCTATCTTGTTGTATAAAAATCTACATTAAAAATGTGTAGGAATTGTGTAGTATTGTGAGTATCCTTTGGATTTATTATGTTATAATAGAATAAAAAAAGGATCATTTTGTGCTAAAACTACTATTTCTTATTCTATTTATAACAGTTTTTATGGGGTGTTCAGATGGTGAAAATAAAATTATTGAAGAGTGTAATATATCAAAAAATCTCTCTTTAAAAAATAGTACTAAAGAGAAAAATGAGACTCTTTTAAATGAGATGGGTTTTGATTTTAGCAATCAAAAGATTATTATAGATATTAATAAGAGTAGTAATTTCTTTTCAAATATAGAAGAGAGTATAGAGAAAAATATAGAGAGAAAAGTTCAAGAGATAAATTTTACAAATGATTTAGGAGTATTAGTATCCGAAGATCTAATTAAAATAGATCTAAATAAGACAAAAGGTCTTATTGATGGGTTTTCTACTCTTATTGAAGATATTACATCTGATATAAATAAGAGTATTTTTTAAAAAATAGATTTACAGTAGTAGTGAATAAAGCCAATACTATATCCTACTCCTAAGATCGAAAATACTAATATGTGACTTATCGGCATACTCTCTTTAAAGAGTAGTAAAACAAGACTATATATATTATATCCTAATGCTAGAAGAATAAAAAATACTATACCCATTATCGAATTGTATGGGAGTGGGTATTTAATAAAATAGTTCATAATGTGATAAAAATCAGCAAAAGAAAAAATATAAAATATAAGAAGAGTTGTGGTTGTCACTACTACAAAACTCTTCTTATGTATTAGATATTTATGAAGTAAGTTAATAAGAGATACTGCAATAACTTGTATACCAAAGAGATAGACCAGTAGGTATCCATGAAGTATTAATATTTTCGCATCTATAAAATATTTTATGATAAAATCATAAGTATAGATAAATTGCCAAAAGAATAGAGCTAAAAAGACTATACTATATGATAAAGAAGGGATAAATTTAATGATTGATTGAAAATTCATTGAGACTCTTTTTGCTATTTTTAATGACATTATATTATAAAAATTGAAAATTTTGGCAAAAAGAGTTTTTTTTGGCTAAGCTCTTAAAAAAGAGGAATCTGATATTACTTCAAATGTTAGGGTTGAAGATCGCTTATCTAGTTCTGTTTGTACAGTCTCTTTTATCTGTTCTCTTCTATTTATAGGCAGTGTTGATCGATCGATAATAAAAGTGTGATTACTCATATTTGCTCCAACATCTCTAGCATTTGCTAAGATAGAAAATAGTCCACTATTCTCGTGATTGTTCTCTGAAATAAAGCACATACTACTACCCTCTAGGGCTTCTCGTAAGTCTGCTGTAAAGTCAATTGATCGTTTTTTATGTACGTTTTTTAGAATCTCTTTTTCACTGTCGGTAAAGTAACCTCTTTTGATATTGTCTATTCGTCTATCATCTTTACATATATATATAACTTCGTTCCCCATTTCTGCTAAAGCTTTTCCACTCATTAATTCACTTTGATCTATACCCATTACACTAATTTTCATTTGATAGTTCCTTTCAATTTTATTTTTATTTTTATTTTATACTTTTGTGACTATTATTTTATACCAAATAGCTAAAACTTTGACTTAAAGATTAAAATAATTTTTTAAAGTTTAGTTAAGAAAAAGTAATAATTTTTATCTAAAGCCCGTAAAATAGTGCTTTACAGAGTGTAAATATATATTTTATAGACTGTTTGATTTTGTTCTAATCTATATTCCATAAATTTTTTTAAATTTTAAAAAATAAAATATATTAGAAACTATTTTTATGGTAAAATATAAAAAAACCCAATTAAACAAAAATATATAATATTTAGTAGACTTGAAAGGAGTCCAAATGATTTTTAATCTTGAAACTATTGATAGACTTTCTGAAAGTGCAATAAATACGCTCAAACGCTTTCCTATGGCAAGTTTTTCAGCTTTTTTATTGACAATTATTCTTATAAGTTTGGTTGAATTAGACTATTATCAACAAGAGAGTGAGGTTACCCTTTTGGCTATAAAGATAGCTTTTGTCTCATCGCTTGGTATTGTTCTGTTTCCTGCTTTACAACTTTTATACTCTCATTTTCTCTCTACTTTAGTTGCTCTTGGACTGATAGTAGGGTATTACTATATCTTACCACTTGATATTTATGCCTCGGAGTATCCACTATTTTTCAGACATATACTTCTAATTTTTGCTCTACTTTTTATGTTTATCTGGGCTCCTTTCCTTTTTGTAAAGATCTCCAATAAAAATATATGGGAGTGGACACAAAATTTAATCTTGGCTCTTGTTGCTTCAATATTTTTCTCTTTAATCTTGTATGGAGGGCTTAGCTTGGCGTTTTATGCAATAGAGAGACTATTTGATGTCGATATTAGCGATAGACGATATCTTCAGTTGGGTATAGCTGTTTTTGGGATCTATGGTGTCAACTTCTTTCTCTCTCAAATACCAAAATATATTTTATTACTTCAAGTTCGAACATATACTAAAGTTGAAGTTATTTTTACAAAGTATATTTTGACCTCTTTAGCTATTGGGTATTTTTTGATTATTTTTGCTTATGATATAAAGATAATGGTAGCTATGGATTTTCCAAAAGGAGTATTGGCTTGGATTACAGTTATCTTTTCTCTCGTTGCGGTGGCTACCTATCTATTTTGGACACCTCTTTGGGACAATGAAGATAATAGATTCAAAAAAGTTATATGGATAGCCATACTACTACAGACACTTATGCTAGGTTTAGCAATCGAGATGAGAATAGATGAGTATGGGTTTACAGAGAGTCGTTATTTTATTGCTCTGCTTGGTCTGTGGTTGTTTATGATGTCTCTCTATTTTATTTTTATCAAGAGTGCTAGTTACAAATGGCTCTTTGTCTCATTGAGTCTTCTACTTGTTGGGTCACAATTTGGAAAATATAGTGCTGTAGAGGTAAGTCGAAAAAATCAGACAGCAAGACTTTATCATATTATAGAAAAAGCAGAGCCTCTCTCTGAGAAGTTGGATATTAAAACTAAATATGAGATCTCTGATCTTTTAGATTATTTAGTTAATAATCATGGTATAAAAAGTTTAAATGGGGTTATTCCCAAGGTTGTGGAGAGATATGAGCTATTATCAGAGGATAATAACTCCATAGAGACTAGTTTTCCTGCTTTTGCAACAGAAGAACTTGGATTTAGATTTGTTAATAGAGGTGAGTATCTAAACAGTGGTATAAAAATTGATAAGGAGATCAGTTTTATCTCCTCTCATAGAGATGGGGCTTTAGTCGAAGTTGAAGGTTATAGATGGTTAACAGATCTACATTTTAATATATGGGATAAGCATACTCCAAAGATCATGAGTGGAGAGTACAATATCAGCTTAATGATAAAAGATAATGCACTATATATTACTGAGGGTAACAGTAGTACAAAAATAGATTTAAACTCTTTTGTTAATGGATTAGATTTTAATAGTAGTCTGATGGAAAGTGGTTTGATAGTTGCAGATAATATGGAGCAGAGTTTTCAAACCAAAGATCAAAAGGTCAAACTATTAGTAAATAATCTTATCGTAAAAGAGGATGGTAATATTAGTAGTTTAAGTGGCAAAATACTATTTGGTAAAACAGACCCTTCTAAAAATTAGAAGGGGCAGGAGTATTGATAATATTATAAAACTCACTTCTTGTTCTATGATCACTCTTGAAAAGTCCTCTTAGGGCAGATGAGACTGTTGTTGAGTTTATCTTCTGAACTCCTCTCATCTCCATACACATATGTCTAGCATGGACTACTACTGCAACACCTTTTGGATTTATAGTCTGTGATATTGCATCTGCTATCTGTTCAGTCATTTGCTCTTGGATTTGCAGTCTCCGAGCAAAAAGATTGACGATTCTTGGTATCTTGGATAGACCTACTACTTTGCCATCAGGAATATAGGCAACATGAACCCTTCCAATAATGGGTAACATATGATGTTCACACATGGAGTAGAACTCTATATCTCTTACCACTACCATCTCATCATTGGAGCTAGTAAACATTGCTTGGTTTAGTATCTCTTTTGGATCTTGATGATATCCTTCCGTCAAAAATTGTAGGGCTTTGGCTACACGACTTGGAGTTTTTAGTAAGCCTTCTCGTCTTGGATCTTCTCCTAATAACTCTAGTACTTTTGTTATTGCTTGTTCAAACTCTTGATCTTTATCCATGTTGACCCTCTACTCTTTTTCTAAGATTTTTGAAATTTTACCATTTATTTCTAAAAAAGTTTATACGATTTTAACCAGCAAAGCAGTATAATCCAAAAATTTTTTATACTTTATGATATATTAAGCTTTTATCATGTAGTATGAAAAAAGTTAATTAGGACTAAGATTGTCCGAATTAAAATTTATGAGTCTATCTCAAAGGAATTTAATGAAAGTTTATTTGGACAATAATGCTACTACTATGGTAGATGAGCAGGTAAAATCAGCAATGGATCCGTTTTTTACAGAAAAATATGGAAACCCTAACTCTCTTCATAGTTTTGCAGGAGAGACACATCCCGCGATTAGATCAGGAATGGAAAAGATATATGCAGGGATTCATTCACCAAAGAGTGACTCTGTAATAGTCACTTCATGTGCGACAGAAAGTAACAACTGGGTACTAAAGTCTGTCTATTTTCAATATATCTTAACAGGTAGAAAGAATCATATTATTGTCTCAGAGGTTGAGCATCCATCTGTTATTGCTACTGCAAGATTTATAGAGTCTATGGGTTGTCGTGTAACCTATTTACCTATCAATAGCGAAGGGCTTATCGAGGCACAGAGTGTTAGAGACAATATTACCTCTAAGACAGCTTTAGTATCAGTGATGTGGGCAAACAATGAAACAGGTGCAATTTTCCCTGTAGAGGAGATTGGTGCTATCTGTGAGCAACACAATGTTCTCTTTCATACAGATGCCGTTCAAGCAGTTGGAAAAGTACCTGTCGATGTTCAGAGCTTTAATGTAGATTACTTAACTTTTTCAGCACATAAATTCCATGGACCAAAAGGGGTAGGAGCTTTATATATGAAAAAAGGTAAAGAGCTTATGCCTCTCTTTCACGGTGGAGCGCAGATGGGTGGTCACCGTTCTGGAACTCTCAATGTTGCTGGTATTGTTGGTATGGGTAAAGCTATGGAACAAGCAGTGGATGCACTTGATTTTGATGTACCAGAGATTCGTGAGATGAGAGATGATTTTGAAGATGAGTTATTGAAGATAGAGGATACTTTCGTAGTAACTCCTCGAAATAGAAGAACAGCCAATACTATTTTGATCTCTTTTAGAGGGATTGAGGGTGAGTCTATGTTATGGGATCTAAACCGTGAAGGTATAGCTGCTAGTACAGGTAGTGCTTGTGCAAGTGAAGATCTTGAGGCAAACTCTGTAATGGAAGCGATTGGTGCAGATGAAGATCTAGCTCATACTGCTATACGATTTTCACTGAGTAGATATACTACGCAAGATGAGTTAGATCATGCCCTAAAGGTTGTAAAAAAAGCTGTTGCTAGACTTAGAGAGATCTCTAGCTCTTACTCTTATACTCCTAAGGGACATGAGAGTGGCTTGACTGCTGGACATTAAATTATAGATAGAATTAGATAAAATAAAGAATAACAAGGAAAAATTATGGGATTTGATAGTTTAGTAGGTGGTACCATCTGGGATGAGTATAGTGATAAAGTAGCAGAGTTGATGAATAACCCAAAAAATATGGGTGAAGTTACAGAAGAGGAAGCAGAGAAGATGGGTGGTAAACTCATCGTTGCTGACTTTGGAGCAGAGAGTTGTGGTGATGCAGTTCGTCTATACTGGGTAGTACATCCAGTAAGCGATGTGATTATGACATCAAAATTCAAAAGTTTTGGTTGTGGAACAGCAATTGCTAGTTCTGATACAATGGCAGAGCTTTGTAAAGGTAAAACAGTACAAGAGGCTGTCAAGATTACAAATATTGATGTTGAGTTGGCGATGCGTGATACACCAGATGTTCCATCTGTCCCACCTCAAAAGATGCACTGTTCAGTAATGGCATATGATGTTATCAAAAAAGCAGCAGCACAGTATATGAATGTGGACATGGAGAGTTTTGAAGAGGAGATTATCGTCTGTGAGTGTGCAAGAGTATCTCTATCTACGCTAAAAGAGGTTATTCGTCTTAATGATCTTACAACTGTTGAGCAGATTGCAGACTATACCAAAGCAGGAGCATTTTGTAAATCATGTATTCGACCTGGAGGACATGAGGCAAAAGATATATACTTAGTAGATCTATTAGATGAGTATGAGAGAGAGAAGATGGCAAAGATAGCAGAGGGTATGGCTGGTGGTGGACCAGTTGATTTTACAGCTATGACAGTGGTACAAAAGTTAAAAGCTGTTGATAAGGTGATAGATAATAATATCCGTCAGATGCTTATCATGGATGGTGGAGATATGGAGATTCTTGATATTAAAGAGAATGGTGAACATATTGACATCTATATCAGATATTTGGGTGCATGTAATGGGTGTGCTAGTGCTGATACAGGTACACTTTTTGCTATTGAAAATATACTTAAAGAGAAACTAAGTCAAAATATTAGAGTTTTACCTATCTAACCTTTCTCTATCTTCTTTGGAGAGTTTTTCTCTCCATCTTCATTTCTTTATTTGAAAAACTTAATTTTTTAATTTTATATTGATATAATTTAAAAAAGGTAACCCTATGAGATTTTTTTTTCTGCTTGTCGTCTTTTCATTTTTTTTAATTTTGGGATGTTCTTCTCATCCTATCAAAGATAAAAATAGCTATTCTATCTCTTTAGATAAAAAATATTTAGAGAAATTGGATTTTGACAAAAAAGAGTTGGTTGTTACTTCTGTAAACAACCAATGGTTCTATGTCAAAAAAGATGGTAAAGCTATTTTGGCTTTTACTACCAAGAATGGAGAGGCGGATATTTTTCATGAAGGTTTGGCTAGAACCATAGTCAATGGTAAAATAGGTTTTTTTAATAAAAATCTAGATATGGTTTTAGATCCATTTTATGACTTTGCGTTTCCTTTTTACGATGGTGTGTCAGAGGTCTGCATCGGTTGTAAAGAGGTTATACATGATGACGGAAATATGCTTGATGGTGGAACTTGGAAACGTATTAATCGAGCGGGACTAATTATTGAGGAGTAATTTTTACAGAAAGGATGTTTTATGATTATAAATTCGGTTAAGTTATTAATGACGTTTGGTGTAATGTCTATGGTTATTGGTTGTGGAGGAGGTGGTAGTGATTCTAAAAAAGATAGTACGACAAAAAATGAAACTATCGTTGCTTCTGATATAAAACTTGTAACCGTTGGTTCTCAAGAGCTGACATCTACTCAAGCAGACGTACTTAGAGTGCATAATGAAAAGAGGGTTCACTACTATTTAGATGCTAACTTAACGTATAATATGGACTTGGAAAAAGTAGCACAAGTTTATGCTGATGTACTTGCAAAAAGTGGAAAATTTGAACATGATATTTCTAATAATAGACTTAATGGTTATGGAGAGAATCTCTATGCTCATAGTGATCATAGAGCTCTCACTGTAGCAGATGCTATGCCACACTGGTATGATGAGGAGAAGCCACTATACAACTATGCAGATGGTTCTTGTTCTGAAGATTATTATGAAAATGGTAAAAAGATCTCTTGTGGACACTATACACAGGTGATTTGGCAGGATACTAGAGAAGTTGGTTGTGCTACTTCCAAATATTTAACAGGAGAGATGAATGGTGGATATGTATATGTTTGTAAATATAAAGATGCTGGAAATATCAGTTCCTCTTCGGGTACAAAGCTAAAACCATATTGTGAATATGATAGAAGTGATATTTTTCTTAGAGATAAACCCTCAACTATAGCTTTAGCAGATAAAAAATTTAATATAGAGCTTATTGTTGAAGATAGGATAAATTGTACTCGTGCAGATAATTATAATTCTGCTATTGAGTTTAGTGCTGATCTAAAAACAGCTAAAGTTAAAGATTTTGAAATTTTTAATACAGGAGAGTATGCAAATACTTTAGAGTTTGATAGAGTATCAGTAGAGGGAACAACAATCAATCTGAAGGGTACTAACAAGAATATAGTTGATGAGAGGTTCAAGGGTAAAAATATATATATGAAATTTACAGTGTTGGGTGAATCCTCAACTTACTACTCTGTTGATTTAGAGTGGAATGGATTGGATGAAACATTACCTGAATATTCAAGAAATATGAAAGCAAAACTATATAAATAATATACTGTGTAACTATTAGAATTTGATTCAAATAGTTACATTGTATTTTTTATTCTTTATATATATTTTTTTGAATTTTTTGTGATGTTACATTTTTACTCAATGCCTTTGTAAATTTATGCATTATTACTTTTTTACCCATTTTAGCTTTAATTAATAGACAAATAGTTGATAATCTAATGTCATTCAAATAGAGAAAAGGAAACAAATATGGAACATGATGTCTCTTATATTTCAATACTAATAATCCCAATAATTTCATTTATATTTTATTTAATATCCAAAGGTTTGGTCGTTCTTGCCATTTTCATCAGTAGCTTTTTTACGCTTTTATCGTTATATGTATTTTCTAATTTTGATCAAAAAGAGACTTTAAATGTCATTATGTATAATGGAAGGCTCTACTTCAATCTTAGTGAAGATAGACTCTTTTCTGTTGAGTTATCTGAGGAAAAAATGTTGTCAGAAGTGATAAAAAAAGTTGTGTTGGAAGAGATGGTAACTATCCGAACTAGTGTAGATAGAATAGATTTTATAAATTTTCAGGATGATATTTTAAATAGAGAGTTAAATAAACTTATTCAAAGCGAAGTAAACTAGAGAAGTAGTCCTCTTTTTTAATCACATTTTAGATAAAATCTTCGCTAATTTATTTTATGAGTGAGATAGACAAAATGGCATTAGAAACCGAGCAAAAGCAGATGGTAATAGAGATTGATAAAGAGTTCAAACTCTATCCTTATGTCAAAAAATCATTTTTAAAAGTGAATAGAAAACTTTTTGTCCCAACAGGTTTTGGGTATATGGCATATAAGCTAGATGCTTTGCCCATGCAACAAAACCAATGGATATCATCTCCACTCACTGTTGCTAAGATGACTCAGTATCTTGAGGTTAGAGGAGTTGATACTGTATTAGAGATAGGTTGTGGTAGTGGTTATCAGGCGGCGATACTCTCAAAACTCTGTAGACGAGTCTTTACTATTGAGAGGATAGACTCTCTACTCAAAGAGGCAAAAGAGCGTTTTAGAAGGGCAGGGATCAATAATATTTTTACTCGTTTTGATGATGGTCAAAGAGGCTGGAAAGAGTATGCTCCTTATGAACGGATACTTTTTTCTGCTACAGCAAAAGAGATTCCAAAAAATCTGTTTAACCAATTAGCAGAAGGAGGAGTCTTATTAGCTCCTATTGAAGAGAATGGTTTGCAAATTATTACACGATTTTATAAAAAAAATGGAAGGATTAGATCAGAAAAGATTGAACCATGTCTTTTTGTTCCTATCCTAAATGGAAGAGTAAAATAACTCTTCCATATCAGCTACTCAGCCTCTAAAACAGCTCCTGAACTAGCATTTGTAACCAATGCTCTATATTGTCGTAGCCATTTGCTCTCAAGAGGCTTAACAATAGGTTTAAAGTTGGCTCTTCGTCTCTCTATCTCATCATCAGAGATATTTACTTGTAATATATATTTGTCAACATCTATGTGAATCTCATCTCCATCCTCTAGTAGACCAATCATTCCACCTTCCGCAGCTTCAGGAGAGACATGACCAATACTTGCTCCTCGTGTTGCACCACTAAATCGTCCATCAGTAATAAGTGCTACTGAGTCACCAAGACCCATACCCATGATTAGACTAGTTGGACTTAGCATCTCCTGCATCCCAGGTCCACCACGAGGACCTTCATAACGGATAACTACAACATTTCCAGCTTTGACCTTTCCGTTGATAATCCCTTTAATAGATTCATCTTGTGAGTTGAAACATACAGCAGTACCTGTAAATACTCTCTCACCTGTAATTCCTGCTGTCTTTATCACTGCACCTTGCTCTGCGAGGTTACCATATAGAATAGCCAATCCACCCACTTTACTATAAGGGTTGTCAATAGTATGAATAATATCAGTATCTTTTATCTTTGCTTCTGCAATACGCTCCTTAATCATCTCTCCTGTGATAGTTAAATTATCAAGAAGAATATCATCTCCTCGTTTATTCATCTCATGCATAACAGCACTTACTCCACCTGCTTTGTCTATATCTTGCATATGAACTGTAGTCAAGCTTGGAGAGATCTTTGCGATATGAGAGACTCTCTTTGAGATAGTATTAATATCCTCAAGGTTGAAGTCCACCTCAGCCTCTTTGGCTATAGCTAACATATGCAGAACTGTATTTGAGCTTCCACCCATTGCCATATCAACAGCAAAGGCATTACGAATTGCATTCTCATTTAGAATCTCTCTTACATTGTACTGTGAAGAATTCTCTTGTTTCATCAGTGCAATTTCACAAACTCTTCTAGCTGCTTTTCTATATAACTCTTCTCTCTCTTTTGTGAGTGCCAAGATAGTTCCATTACCTGGAAGTGCAATCCCCATTGCTTCCATAAGTGTATTCATAGAGTTTGCGGTAAACATACCTGAACAGCTTCCTCCACTAGGACAAGCGTTACACTCTATATCTGTAAGTTCAGCTTCTGTAATCTCTCCTGCCTCAAACTGTCCTACAGCTTCAAATGCAGTAGCAAGGTCAATTGGTGTACCATCTTTTTTGTACCCCTTTGCCATTGGTCCACCTGAGACAAATACTGTAGGTACATTGACTCGTAATGCACCCATAATCATCCCTGGTACAATTTTGTCACAGTTTGGTATAGCTATCATTGCATCAAGTTTGTGTGCATTCATTACGGTTTCAATAGAGTTGGCAATAATTTCACGACTTGGAAGTGAAAAGAGCATACCATCATGTCCCATTGCAATCCCATCATCAACACCAATGGTATTGAACTCAAATGGAACACATCCTGCCTTTTTGATCTCATCTTTGATAATAGCAGATACTTTATCCAAGAAGAAGTGTCCAGGAATGATCTCTATATAGGAGTTTGCAACTCCAATAAACGGTTTATCAAAATCTTCATCTTTTAAACCAGTTGCTCTAAGGAGTGAGCGGTGAGGGGCTCTGTTATGACCTTTTTTGACTATATCACTTCGCATTTTTTGCCTTTTTTCAATTTTTTGCAAATTATAGTCTAAAAAACTTTACATTTAAAAAAAAGTTGGTTATAATCGCATTCCAATTTCAAATATGCGGGAATAGCTCAGCGGTAGAGCACGACCTTGCCAAGGTCGGGGTCGCGAGTTCGAACCTCGTTTCCCGCTCCATTAATAGAATTTTCTTTAATTTTATATAGAAATTGTGATATATAAATTTAAATATAATTAGTTTTGGTATCAATTTGCCCGGGTGGTGGAATGGTAGACACAGGGGACTTAAAATCCCCCGGTCATTGCGACCGTGCCGGTTCAAGTCCGGCTCCGGGTACCATTCGATAGGACGCAAAATGAACAAAGTCCATTTTACTACGCTAACGCTAAGTTGACCTCAGCAGTCGGCTCACGCAACTTATTGCTCTAGTAAAAGCTTTATTTGTTTATCAGTCTTTTTGAATAACGGCGTATAAACGGCGACATCGCCAAGTGGTAAGGCCGCAGCCTGCAAAGCTGCTATCCCCAGTTCGAATCTGGGTGTCGCCTCCAAAATTTTTATAATTTAAATCAGATTTTATCTTTTTATGGTAAAATTGCACTTCTTTTAACAATGTCGGGAGATGTCAGAGTGGTCGAATGTGCCGGTCTTGAAAACCGGTGAGGGTAATACCTCCGGGAGTTCGAATCTCCCTCTCCCGGCCATACTTTATAAATCAACTTTAAAATAATCAAAAAACCTTACTAAAGACCTAAGTTATAGCATCCAGAGAGCTTTTTCCTCTACAAAATCTATTACATTAAAATAAAAAAACACTTTTGATGGTATTTTTTAATAAAAAACTAAAAAAAGAATAGAAATAATTTTAGCTGTAGAATAGTCTATAAAACACTATTTTATGGGACTTTTAAAGAAAAAATACAATCTTATAAGCTATATAATTGTTGCTAAAATTTTATTAAAAGTTAATAATATCAAGAAAAAATAAGCTTTCTACTGTTATCATGATGATGTAGATTTATTAAACTGATAGGTTTCTTCTGTTAGGAGCTTGTTTTTTGATAGACTAAATATAAAGGAGAAAATGTGAAAATTACAAATTTAAGTCTTGCAGCTATTGCTGTTGTGGGTATGATGAGTGCAGCTAGTGCAGATGGTGTTGATGTAAAAGTTGGTGGACAGGGTGTTATCTACTATCAAACTATTGAAAATGGTGGAGATACTGATTTCTTTAAAAAAGATAACTCACGAGCAAATGCAGGTTTACAACTTAATTTAAATGCTGATTTAGGTAATGGTTTTGGTTTGGGTTACCAAGAGACATTCTTAGGTTCACTTGGACTTGAAAATAACTTAGTATCTAATACAATGCAAACTGCTCAAGAAGGTGAACTGAACTCTCACTCAATGACAAAATTATATATTACTAAACAAATTGCTAATACAACATTAAAATTAGGTCGTCAGGAGCTTCCAAAATCTCTGTCTCCATTAGCATTCTCTGAGGGTTGGAATGTATTCAAAAATACATTTGATGCTGCTGTTGCAATCAATACAGATATTCCTGATACAACATTAGTTGGTGCATATGTATCAAGATCAAATGGTGGTATTAATGGAAAAAGAGTAGGACTTGTTGATCTAGGTAGTTATGGTGATTTAGCAGGTGGTGCTATTGGTAAAGGTGCTTATATGTTAACTGTAGCTAATAAATCACTTAAACAAGCTCCAATTACATTAAGTTACTATAAATTAGAAGATATTATAGGTGGAGAAGCTGGTTCTGCAGTTTGGGCTGATGTTCAAGTTGATGCTGGTATTCCTGTTAAATTTGGACTACAGGGTGGTTCAATTATGCCAGAAAATGGTCTTGATGATACAACTGCAATGGGTTTAAAGGTTACTGGTAAAGCTGGTCCTGTAGCACTTAAGTTGGCTTACTCAACTGTTGATGATGGTACACTTTCTGTTCAAAATACTGGTACAGGTGTAAAAACTCCACTATATACACAGATGGTATTCAACCAAAATCATATCTCTAGAGATGCTGATACTGTAGTACTTCAAGGTAAAACACCAGTTGGTCCGGGTACACTTATTGCTCAATATGATATGACTACAGATAATGCTGCTGATGGTTCAGACTATAATGAATTAGATGTTATCTATAAGTTTAAAGCATTAGGAACAACTATGTTGGCTGCTTATGTAATGGCTGACCATGAAGCTGCTGCTGATCCTCAAAACATCGTTCGTTTCTGGACAAGATATAACTTTTAATCTCTGAAAGTTACTATGTTTTCTCAAGCTTTTGCTTGAGAAAATACCTCTTTTACTAAATCCCACATTTTCCCGAACTACATCCTCCACCACCATTGATATTAAAGACTGTTGTGTATTTACACTCATGTGCGCTACACTCAAAAGTTACCATTTTAGGCCCACTACAGCCTGTACTTCTTTGATCAATGATCTGCATGGTATGTTGATGACACTTTGGGCATATACCCTGTTCTATTGCCATTAGTTGATCTTTTTTATCTTTCATAAAATATATATAGCTTACAATTAAGCCCACTATAACTATAAGTAGAAAAAAGAGTAGATAAAAGTTCATAAGTTTGATTCCTTTAGTTTAATTATATTACTCATCGATACTGCACTCTCCTGATTTTTTCAAGACATATTTCGTAAAGAGTGGACCGATAAATTCGTGTACCATTGTTGTTGCAATAATAATATTAAGAACTATAGGTGCTATTGCCTCAAAACCAGCTTTATCTTGAAGAGATAATGCCAAACCTATCGCAATACCAGCTTGAGGAAATAGTGCTAATCCGAGATAGCGTCTTGTGTGTCTATTTGCTCCACTTAGTTTTGCACCCACCCATGCTCCAAAGATCTTTCCCAATATTCTAAAGATTACATATAGAACAATAACAAAAGGCATCGTTGTCAAAAAGTTAATATTGAGGTGCATTGCAGATAGTGTAAAGAAGAGTAGAAATATAATATCTTTGAGATGCTGATCAAACTCCTCTTTTACTAAACAGAACTCATTGGATATATTTGACATCACTACACCCATAATAAGAGTTGCAAAGAGAGGTTCTAGTTGCCAGTGTATGCTTGTGCTATAGACTATAAAAATCATTCCTAGAGTAGATGTAGTTTTAATACTTTTATTATCTATAAAGACTCTATCTATTACCTCTGCTATAAAAGCACCCATTACTCCCAGTAGCATACTCATAATAATGACAGGAAATATCCCTAATAGTATTCCCATTGAACATCCACCACTCTCCAAAAAAGTACTAACTATACTAACAATGAAGCTAAAAAGAATAAGTGCTATAGCATTATCAACAGCAACAACCCCAAGTAGAGAGGAGCTAAATTTTCCACTAGCTTTAAGCTCGTGCATAATTGCTAGGATAGTAGCAGGGGCTGTAGCAGAAGCTAATCCTCCAAATAGAACAGCAATTATAATTCTATACTCTTCTGCAAATCCTAAGCCTAAAAAGTCGAATAGAGTGAAAAAGGCTATTGTAATGAATAAAAAGGTAAAGAGTGCTTCAAAAATTGATATTAATGCAATCTGTTTCCAAAACTCTTTTATTAGATTATATTTTAGATTTGCACCTACTAGTACAGATATAAGAGAGAGTGATAGATCAGTTATTATTTTACTCTCTTCAATAAAGTGATAGGGGATAATTCCTAAAACCTCTGGACCTATAATAAAACCTAAAATAAGGTATCCTACTACATTTAGCAAACCAATTTTTTGGCTTATCCATTTGACAAATGCCCCCAACACAAAGATAATACCTATAAAAAAAAGAGTCTGCATGATATTAATAATCCTTTAACTTTTATTACTAATGATACACTATTATATCAATTTTTTATTCTACTCGTTAGTAATCAGTAAAATTTATATATTTTTGACTATAAAGTAGATATAAAGTAAAGCTAAGATAAGCTTATAAAAAACTCTAAAGGGGAATTAGACATGAAAATAGCAAACGGGATGATGTTATTCATAACATTGGGACTTTTTTTAGGTTGTGAAACAGGTACTTCTACAGAAGTAGCTCCTGATAAGTTAAAAGCTGGGGGAATTGTTTCTCAGAAATCTACTAAAGTTAGTAGCTCTGATATTAAAACGATATATTCAAATTCTGGTCAACCAGGATATTATATTCAAATGGGACATTTTCAAGAAAAAAAATCTGGTGAATCTTTTTTGAATCGTATAAAATCTTCTCACCTTCCTTCAACTCTATTAACGAAATATGATGGAAATACTGCTAACTACTATGCTCTTGTTGGTCCATATCGTTCCTACAATCAAGCAGCAGAGAGAAAGAGAAGCGTAAAATATATAAGCTCTAGTGCATTTGTTGTAAATGTTACTCGTCCATAAATGGTATTATAAATAAGATAGTGGTCTTTGTACCACTACTCTTACTTTGATCTATTATTTACTATCTACCTTGTTCTTTGTGAATATCACCTAGTCGTTTACAACTTTGACTCTGACCTAGTTTACAAGCTTTTTCAAAAAGATCAATTGCTTTATATGTATCTTGTTCTACTAGTTTATTATCTTTGAGATAAAGTTCAGCTAGTTTATAACAACTAACAGCATTATTATGATCACAAGCACGATTAGCTACTTTTATATCTGCTTCACTCTGAATCTCTTGAATCCTCTTTCCATATACATAACCTAGCTTGTTACAGCTCTCAATATCGTTTAGTTCACATGCTTTAGTAAAGTATCTCTCCGCTTTTATGCTATCTTTTGAGACTCCAAGTGAACCAGTTTCATACATATTTCCAAGGTTATTACATCCTGATGCTTCACCATATTGACAAGCATCACTATATAGTGAGATCGCTTCAAATACATCTTTTCTCAGATGGATACCATGTGCATACATATAAGCTAGGTCATTACATCCTGATCCTATACCTTTATCACATACTTTTTCAAAAAGTTTAGCAGCTCTATATTTACTTGGACGTGTACCCTCTCCATGATAGTACATTGCACCCAAGTTATAACACCCTTCAAGCTCTCCAAGGTCACAAGCCTTTTTGTAATAACGAAAAGCGTATCCATTGTGTTTATCTACACCTAGCCCTTGATTATACAAATAAGCTAAATTATTACACCCTGAACCATTATCAAGATTACAAGCTAGTCCATAATAAATTATTGCCTCTTCATGGTCAACACCAACATCTTTGCCGCCGCGATCATATAGCTTACCTAGTTCATTACAAGCATCACTATCATGAAGTTCACAAGCCTTTTTATAGTAGCTAATATACTCAGAATCAATAAGTGATGCAGGAAGTGCTTTCTTTTTGATTGCATCTCTGTTGTTTATACCAATTAGAAGTAAACCTAGAATAACTATTGTCGTCATGATACCGAGCTTAGAATTTAAATTCAATTTTCCCATTTTCTCATCCTTTTTAATATAAAAGAATATCGCTTTTTTGCAAAAGTGTCAAGATTTAATAGCATATATTTATATATTAAATATATTTTAGCGATTATTATTAATGATTTATTTTTAAGATAAGCTGGATTAATAATTTAATTTAACATAGCTTATTTAATCTTGGTTTTTTTGAACATCTCATAATATCGAGAGTTTAAAAAATAGAGAAAAAATAACTATTTTTTCTAAACATATAATTAAATAATAAAAACCGTGTTATACTTATCTTAAGTAAAAATCTTAAAGTCAAAATAGAATAGAAAAGGAATATAAAATATGAAAAAAATAATTTTTACAAACTTAATACTTTTATCTTCAATCTCATTTTTTAGTGGGTGTACAAACACACCTGAACCAGAAACAAAGTTGGCAAAAGAATCTCTATCTGTCTATGATATAATGGGTATTGTTGAACCTGGAAGAGAGGATCAACCTCTATTTGTGGTCAAGGATAGAGCTGTTGATAACTACTCCTTTAAAGTGAATAATCCTCCTCCATATCAAAAGCGTACGTATACTAATCCAGATAATAATTCTCATAATATAGAGGTTATATCTTATGGTTCTTATCAGCCTGAGGCAGTATCACAAAGAGTAAGCAATGTAGGTAATGTAGGTAATGTAGGTAATTCAAATAATGTGAGCAACGTAAGTAATGTAAATAGTATTGTCAATAATATTGAGTGGAATGCAAAAAGTTTTTTAGGTACTCGTTATGTTTGGGGTGCAACTGGTCCAAGTAAATTTGATTGTTCAGGATTTACTCAATGGGTCTATAGAGATGTTGGTATAAATATTCCTAGAGTCTCTCGTAATCAAGCAAGAGTTGGAGACTATGTTAGCTTTGAAAATCTCCAAAGAGGAGATATGGTCTTTTTTGATACAAAAAAGAGGCGTTCCGGTAAAGTTACACATGTTGGAATCTATTTAGGAAACAATAATTTTATTCATGCTAGTTCCGCTGCAAAAAAAGTAGTTATCTATAATTTTAATCAAAAATCTTTTTATAAAGAGAGATTTTTATGGGGTAGACGCGTAATAAATCCAAATATGCACTATGCATTAAATTAACTCTTTTAATATAAAAAAACAATATTTTATGTTTTTTATAGAGAAAGTGTAAAATATCTTCTATCTTCAAACTTTATTTTGATATACTCAGTTTAAAAAGTATCAGGAGATTTGTGGAAACTTTGAAAAATATTTTATTTATTATAATAACTATTATGTTAGCAGTAGTTATTGAGGCGATGACCGTAAACTCTTTGAGAGAATTTGATAACATTAATAGCTCCTTTGAATCAGTAAGTTCAAAGAGTAAAGCTTATAGTGAAGATGTCTCTCTCTCCGAGATTATATATGGAGAAAAGGTTACACAGGGGCTAGAGAAGCTTATTGTTGATGATGCTACTAGCACTTTTAAAAATATATCTAATGAAGAGTTTGTTCGTAATGTTTACACTTATAATAACTATACTCCTTTTTGGTTTACAAATAGAGGGGTAAAGAGTATAGCAGTAGATGATCTATTTAAGACCATTAAATCAGATCTTACTCTGGATAAGAGAGGCAATATTTTTAAGAGATACAAGTATCTAAAAGATACTCTAAAGAGTAATAGTCCTCGTTCTATAGACCAGGAACTAAAACTTGATATTCAGCTTACCTCTTTAGTTAAATCTTATTTGGATCTTCATCTATATGGTTCTATCCAGTGGTGGAATTTTCAGAATAAATTAAAACGAATGCGTAGATCAAAACTTGCAGCAAATTGGGTAGTATATACACCCAAATATGATTTAGAATATATGTTTACACACCATTCTGTATCTAAGATAGTTGATATGACAACACCAAATAGTTTTGGCTATCGTAAGATGTTGAGAGAGTTGAGAAGATTAAAAAATGTCAAGAGACAAGGCGGATGGAAAAAAATAGCAAACAGTTCTCAACTCCGTTATGGAAAATCAGGTAAACATGTTAAGCAACTCATTAGACGACTGAAAAGTTCAGGAGATTATACCTGTTCTGCAAGTGGTGATAGTCGTTATGGACCGTGTCTTCAAAAAGCTGTAAAAAGGTTTCAAAAGAGACATGGTCTCTATCCTAGTGGAAAGATAAATCGATATACTCTATCTAAGCTCAACCTATCAGTTGATTGGAAAATAAGAAAGGTTCTTTTGAACCTTGATCGGATTAAACGACTATCTCGACAGAAAGAGAATGAACGATATATTATGGTCAATATTCCTGATTTTCGTCTCTATTATAAAGAGAGAGGAAGAGAGAAATTATCCATGCGTGTTATCGTAGGAGATGAGAAGCATCATACTCCTATATTTTCGAATAAAGTATCATTTATTGTCCTTAATCCTTATTGGATTATTCCTGATAGTATTGTGAAAAAAGAGATTATTCCTAATTTGTTAAAAAATCCAAACTATCTAGTCGAAAGAGATTATGAGGTGCGTACCTCATATAATACAAATAAACCTACTATAGATGCAACCAAAGTCGATTGGGCTTCTGTTCTTCGTCAAAATAGAACAAAAAAATATAAGTTTATGCAACCTCCTGGAAAGAGAAATGCCTTGGGTAAAATTAAATTTAAATTTCCAAATCAGTTTGCTGTATATCTACATGATACGCCTAATAAAAAACTATTTAGAAAAGGGAGACGAGCTTTTTCTCATGGATGTATAAGAGTCGCTGAGCCAAATGCATTGCTTTCTACCTTTGCTGCACATGAGAGATCGGTGAGTTATAATCGTTCTCAAAGAATATTAAGAGGTAAGAAAAAAACACAATTAAACCTCTCTAAACAAGTACCTGTACATATTGTTTATCTCACTGCATGGATAAATAGTGATGGTTTGTTGCACTATCGTAACGATATATATCACTATGATAAGAAACAGAAGAGATCAATACGGTAAATCATATATTCTAAGTTAATTTTTCCCTATTTTTAACTATACTTTGTCATATTTTATTGAAAATGGGGATGAGAAGATATGATAATTAATAAACTACTTACAGCTACTATCTTCTTTGGAATAATTTTATGTGCAGATCCAGTAAAGACAAATCCTTTTGATGCGTTAGAAGTGCAAACGAAATTAAGAAAAGAAGATAACAATACAGCTATATTTCAAAAATTAAAAACCGAACTTAAATCAAAACGAGCGACTTTAAAAGATATTAGTCATAAAAAATTTCTTAGGCGTTTCTACCGTCAAAATAGTTATAACCCTTTATGGTTTACAGAGAGTGGATTTGACAAGAAGAGAGTTCGTTCTCTGTTTGAAGAGTTAGAGAGTGACATAACCTTAGATAAAAAAGGAAAAGTTTATAAGCAGTATCAGATATTGGTTAGTTATTTAGGAGGGGATAAAAGAAGACCTTTACGTACCGAACTTCAATTGACAGCACTCTATATTGATTTTTTGAATCATACACTTTATGGTGATATTAATTGGAAGAGCTTTTCTTGGAAGCTTTCATCAATGAGAAAGAGAGGAGTCTCTGCTAGATGGCTTAGATATAAACCTGACGAGAGTCTCTCGGAACTTCTTTTGGCATCTAGTATTGAGGAGACAATAGAGAACATCACGCCAAAGAGATTTGGTTATATGGGATTATTGAAATCTCTTATTATTCTTCAGGGTATTAAAGAGGAGGGGGGCTGGAAAGAGCTTCCCTACTTTAAAAAGTTGGAGTTGGAAGATAAGGGTCTTACTGTTTTAAAGTTACGAGAACGACTAGAAGCATCTCATGATTTGACTGCTTGTTCTATACACTCTCAAAAACTGTTCGAAAAAGATAGTGATACAGAGGATAAGCCGAATGTTCAGATTCAGCCTAGAGCTAATTTTGATATCTGTTTAGAAGATGCTGTTAAGAAATTTCAAAAACGACATGGGCTTGAAGCTGATGGTATTGTAGGGTCAGGGACAAGAGGTGCTTTAAATCGTACAGTAGAGTCCAAAATAGAGACTGTATTACTAAATCTAAATCGTATAAAATGGTTGCCTAAAAATGAGGATAAACGCTATTTGGTAGCAAATATACCAGAGTATATGTTGCACTATATAGAGGATGGATATGAGAAGAAAAAATTGAGAATTATTGTAGGAGATAGAAAGCATCATACACCAATTTTCAAAGATAAAATATCTTATGTTGTTTTGAATCCATATTGGAAAGTCCCAAGTGGTATTGTTAGACGTGAAATTATCCCTGCTATGATTAGAAATCCAAACTACCTTAAGAGACAAGGATTAGAGATACATACAACTTGGTATGAACGCTCTCCTAGAGTCAATCCTTATAATATTTTTTGGGAACAATATAGATATGGTATGGAAAAATTCCCTTATCGTATCATGCAACCACCTGGACCTAAAAATGCCCTAGGAAAGATCAAATTTAAATTTCCAAATAGATTTGATGTCTATCTGCATGATACACCATCCAGAAGATTATTCAAAAGAACACATAGGGCTTTTTCTCATGGTTGTGTTAGATTAGATCAGCCACAATCATTGTTGGAGACAGTTGCCTCTTTTAATCCATCTATAAATATTAATAAGTCTAAAAAGATTTTAAAAGGAAAAAGAAAAGTTCAACTTAATATCCATAATAAGTTACCAATCTATATAGTTTATCTAACGGCTGGATTTGATGAAGAGACAGGTGAGTTACAGTTTAGAAATGATGTTTACCAATATGATAAAATGCAGAAAAGGGTTAAATAAGTAGATATAAACTCTCTAATATGGTATTATTCTTTATTGAAAATAATTAGAAAAGGTTAGCAATGAGTAGATTGGTAAAGCCTACAGAGTATGCAAAAGAACAAAATATATCAAGACAAGCTGTTTATGCCAAAATAAAAAAAGGTCTACTAGAATCTAAAATGGTTGAGGGTAAAATATATATCATTGCAGAAGAAGAGAGAGTAGATGATAAACTCGTTGCTACTAATAACTCCTCTGTTGTTGAGATGGAGAAGTTGCTTGAGTCAAAAGATGAGACAATTTCTGTATTAAAGGCGAGTATTGAAGATCTAAAACATACCAATACAGAGATAAATAGTACACTTAGAGGAGAGATAGAGCTTTTGAAACAGGTTTTTACAGAGATGAGAAATCTCTATGTAAAACAGGTTACATATTCAGATAAGAGTAGTGTAGAGATTATTGAGAGCCAAGAGGATATTGAATCAGAAGAGTCTTGGATAGAGCTGGATGACTTTTTTAAACAGATGGAGATCTCTAAAGATAAAAAAAAGAGAAAACTAGAAAAACGATTTAAAAAAGCATATAAGAGGAACGACAAGAGAGTTAAAATAGAAAATAGTATAATTTTTTTAAATAGTTTTGAATCCTATACTGATATATTAGAATAAACCATGTTTTTTAAGTTAGTATTTTACTTTAAGAAAACTTTAATATAATTATGTTAATAAAACTAACTTTGATTAAAGGATAACTCATGAAAAGGATTATAACTATTTTTGTGTTGTTAAGTATACATTTTCTCTATGCTAAAACAACTATGCAATATCACTCCTCATTGCAACATACTATAAATAAGGAGCGTTTTTTTAGACCACTGTTGATCTCTGTACAGAGAGGAGACCCCGTGGCTCAATACAAGTTAGCCAATATATATAGGGACGAGGTAAAAATATCTTCCAATTTTAGGAAGGCTTTTCACCTTTATCACAAGTCTGCTTTGAAAAATTTTGCTCCTGCACAGTATCAACTAGGTATGGCATTTCGCCATGGAATAGGCGTTAGAGCCAATCGAGAGAGAGCGAGATACTGGTTTAGAAAATCTGCTAGAAATCATTATCGAGAGGCTAATGTTATTTTCAATCTGTACTATGCAAAAAGAACACCCATAAAGCAGTATAAATTTTCTATTTATCAAAAATAAATTAGGTATAATTCTTTTAACATTAGCTTAAAAGGAACTATTTTGTTAAAAACTATCTCTAAAGAGTATGCTCTCTTTATAACTATTATCTCACTGATTTTATTTAGTGTTTTTGAACATACTTTATCACATAGTAGTATAGGAAATACAGTTGGGTTCATACTACTATTCTCTGTAATCATATATGCTTCTTTAGCAGTAGCATACCATGCAGAGATGTTGGCAGAGAAGTTTGGTGAACCTTATGGCACACTTATCTTAACTATGAGTGCCGTGACTGTGGAGGTTATGATCATTGCTATTATGATGCTCCACTCTCATAATCCAACCTTGGCACGAGATACAATCTACTCAGCTATTATGCTCGATATTAATGGACTTTTGGGTGTTGCTGCTATTATTGGTGGTCTCAAATTTGGAGAACAAGCTTATAATATAGACTCTTCAAACTCCTATCTCTCAATGCTGATCGTAGCTATTGGACTATCTATGGTACTTCCCCATTTTATTATAGCAGGTCACCATATGATTTTTGTCACCTTTATAGTGGTTGTATTTATAATGCTCTATCTTGTCTTTACTAAAATACAGCTCAAAAATCATAAATATTTCTTTGAGTATAATGTAGATGATAGTGCTAGTGAATCATCTACTACTCATGAGAATATCAATGTGGGGTATCACTCTGGACTTTTAGTCGTATATATTATTCTGATTGGTTTTCTCTCTGAGATATTGGCTGTATTTATGAATCATAATTTAGAAGCATTGGATCTTCCTCTTGCTCTAGGTGCTGTGGGTGTAGCTGTTATCTCTGCTTCACCTGAGTTGATTGTTGCTTTTCGTGCAGCATTGGATAATCGTATGCAGACAGTTATCAATATTGCACTGGGTGCATCATTGGCCACGATTTTATTAACTGTTCCTGCTGTATTGATTATAGGTATGATAGTTGGACTCGATGTTGACCTTGCACTTACGCCTTTACAGGGACTTCTATTGGGATTAACTATTTTGGTAAGTATAGTAAACTTTAATGATGGAGAGACAAATATGCTTGAAGGATTCTTGCATTTTATCCTTTTTATTGTTTTTGCTTTTGTACTTTTTATATAGTATATTGTGATATAATATATATATAACTATTTAATTTATTATTAATATTAAGGAGAGAAAATGAATAATATATGGGTGTCTGGACTACTTTTAATAGGACTCATTGGGTGTGGTGGAAACTCAAGTAGTGGAGGAAAAAAGATTGATATGTCCGAATATCTTCCAACTATGACAAAAAAAGAGTATACCGAAGTAAATAAAACAATAGATGATAGTAGAATGCAGAGTGGGGATTTTGTTGAAAATATTGTAATTGAACCAAATTTAATTACAACCAAAGTAAATGGGATTACTACTACTATTACTACTATACATCAAGATAAAATCAGTATACAAGAGTTTGGAGATAAAGATCGAACTATCATTATGAAGAAAGAGGTAAAAAAAGGCGATAAAGTGATAGAGGATATCCATGAGAGCCTATTAGAGACACTTAAAGTAGGTTCACAGCTAGTTGGAGATAAAAGCATTAAAACAGAAGAGAGCTGTGTCTACAAGGGAAAAATTGATGAGTTTAGTAAATATTTTTATGTTTATGAAAACTATGACGAAGAGCATGATATTATTCGACTAGAGTGTACAATCCGAAAAACTGAAATCACATCTATTAAGCCAGAGTTCGTAGATGAGGTAGTTTATGAAAACGGAACAATCAAGTTTAAACCAAATACCTCATATATATATCTACAAAAAGGTATAGGTATTATAGGTGATATTGATGATGATTGTGTTGTAGAAAAAATGCCTGAGGTTGTTATTGATGATACTGAAGATCCAAGAGATTGTATTGGAGAGCAGTACAGATATATTCTGTACCATCCTAACTATTAGTCTAAGTTTTGATTGCTCTGATGATAACTCAAAATCTGACTCATCATAGCAATTCTCTGCTCAAAGCTACTCTTTAAAGCCCTCTCGTTGATAGTGTGGTCTCCATCTCCAAAAGGCCCAAAACCATCGAGAGTCGTTACCCCACAAGATGCTACATGGTTGGCATCACTCACTCCGCCTCGTTGCTCTGTTGGTATCTTTTGATCTGTAATCTCTTCGAGTTTTGATATAAGTTTTGTCTGCTCTTCAAAAGGCTCCATCACATCTCTCTGGATTAGACCCTCTAGTGTCGATTTTGTCCCCTCTACAAAAGAGATTTCTGTAATATCATTGAGTGCTTTTAGTAGTCTGTCTCTCTCTGAGTTTATCTTATATCTGATCTCCACTACTAGCTCACAACTAGGACTGATAGTGTTTGCTCCGATTCCTCCTGTGATTTTACCTACATTAACAGTTGTTCCTACTTCTAGATTTGTTAGTTTTGTAAGCTCTTGGAGTTTGTAACTAGCTTCGAGATTGGCATTTATCCCTTTTGTGTAGCTTGTCCCTGCATGAGATGCTTGTCCCTCTACAGTGATAGTATATGTTCCTACACCTTTTCGTCCTGTGACAACCTCTAGCTCTGCCCCTGCTGCCTCAAATACAAAACAGTAGTCGTAGTTTTTGGCTATGTCAAGTGTAAGATATTTGGAGTCATCACTTCCTGTCTCCTCATCACTTACCAGTAAAAAATCGATATTCTCTATCTTTTTATTTTTTATATATATATTTTTGAGGGCTTCAAGAGCAACGATATTTCCACCCTTCATATCGCAGACACCAGCACCATAAATCCACTCATTATCTTGGCTAAACTCTTCAAATTTCCCCTCTGGAAATACAGTATCGTTGTGTCCCAGCAGGAGTATTTTTTTACCATCTACCTTTTTTGATAAAAATAGAAGATGATCTCCTATCCCACTTCTCTCATGAACTTCTGTCTCAAATCCAATCGCCTCTAGCCACTCTTGCATCTGTTTTCCTACACGATCAACACCTATTTTGTTGTTTGTAAATGAGTTGATTTTACAAATTTTTTCTAAATCTTTTAGGTAATTCACTTTTTTCCCTTTTTTATATTGAGTAGCATAATAATATTCAAAAAATTTTAAATTTATCTAAAATTTCATTTTTACTACCAACTCTTTTATTATACTTTTATTATAACAACTCATACAAAGGATTAAAAAATGAGAACAATTTCAACTATGGCAGTTTTTTTACTACTTCAATCATCTTCGCCTATTGCAACTCAGGCAAGACACTATCTTCAACGAAGCTTGATAAATCATTTCTAAATCGAAAAGTGTTTTAACTCTTTTCGATTCTCTTATTAAAAGAGCTCCTTTTTGAACTCAATTTCTACACTTTTAGATCTAATATTACGCTGATTTTTTTTGATTTTCCATTAGATGTTTTTCTCTTTTCATCTCTTTTCTATGTTTTCTTCTCTCTTTTCGTCTAGCTCTCATCATCTCGATCTGCTCCTCTTTGCTTGTTCTTAAAAATTTAAATAGTTTGGATAGCATGGATACTCCTTGAATTTTTATTTATTATAAAATACTTTGTATTAAGTATTACTTTAAATAATTAATATTGTATTAAAAATTAAATTATTCCCAACACAATCCCAACCAAAGATCCAATAAACACAATAGTATACCCTGTAGGCAGATCAAAATGGTACGAGATTATCATAGCTATAATAATAATGGATGAGCCTACAACCCAAGCAAAGGGTAGTCTACTAAATCGATTCTGCAAGAGAGCTATAAAAGCAGGGACAATCAATAGCACAAAAACCACCAAAACCCCTGCTAGTTGAACTGATGAGGTTACTGTCAGTGCCAATAGACCAAAAAATAGCATCTCTCTGTAGAGTCCTGTTAGTCTATGATAGAGTTTTAAAAATAGAATAGCCACTAGACTATAGAGTAAAAAAGGCTCTATCAGATCACCTGTAGTAGTAAAGAGAATATCCGTTGCTAGAAGTTTATTAAATAGCTCTGTTCCCTGTGTAGTGTTGGAGAGTAGTACAATGATTCCACTAGCCCCCAAGGCATAGAGCATCCCTATAAACGCCTCTATATGTTTTACTCTACGGGTTGCTACTGATATAAGTGTCGCTCCCATTAGAGCAAAAATAAGAGTCAACCCAAAACTATAAGCCCCATCAAAAAAGAGCAGACTCACAGCTACCCCAATAGAGGCAAACTGTCCAATAGCAAGGTCTGTAAATATTACCCCCCGTTTGATAATCTCCAAGCCAAAAATAGCATGAATAAATACCAAGAGAATAGCCAAGATAAAAGCAGGGTACAGAAGCGTAACTATTGACATATTTTTGTTGCTATCTCAGTATAAAAGCTATCTAAACTATCAGCTGTATCAGTTGCACCCACATCATGAGGCACTGTTTTAACTATTGCTCCTGTCTTATCGGCAATAAATTTTGCTGTTCTCTTTTCGTGATAGACATCTTGCAAGATAGTTGTTATATTTTGATTTTTGATGAGGTTAATTAGCTCCAAAGTATGCTTTGAACTTGGACTAATCCCAGGAAGAGGCTCAATATCTCCTGCTTTTTCTACTCCAAAAGCATCTAACGCATAGTTAAAAAGCTCATGATACTGAATCACCTTTTTTCCCTGACAACCCTTAGTTGTAGATCCAAGCTTGGTTATAAGCTTCTCTATACGAGTTTTGAATTTGGTAAAATTGGCACTATATTTACTACTATTGGCAGGGTCAATTTGAGATAGTTTCATGCTAATTAGCTCGGCAATAGGAGTGATATTATGAATATCTAAAGCGTAATGAGGGTTACCATCAGGATGAACATCACCATAAGCCCGTGAGACACTAGCAGGTTTGTCGATCATATCTACTGCTCCACTAGCATCCAAAAAGCCACTACCTCCACTATTGATCTTGCTATTATTGGCACTCTTTAATAGAGGAGGTAGCCAACCAATCTCCAACTGCCCTCCATTGATAATAAGCAGATCTTCTCTTCTTAACTTTGCGATCAAAGAGGGTTTTGGGGTTATAAAGTGTGGGTCAAGCTTTGGATTAGCCAAGACATCAACCTTGACTAGATCTCCTCCTATAGCTTTTGTCACCACTCCAAGATAGTTGTATGTGGTTGCTACATTGACTGTTGCGAAGATAGAGGTTGTTGCTATTATTATACTTATTACTGTTTTTTTCATTTTTTTAATTCCTTTTTTGAATTCATTATTTTTTATGGTCTAAAACGCATGAGCCCCATGCGATCCCGTCTCAACCAAAAACTCTAACATCACCTGCTTCTCATCTTTTCGAACACCTCCAAAGGATTTCGATTTATCATGATTGAGTTGTAGCCGTAGTTTAGTAAACTCAAAAGGCTTATATTGTGCAATGGCAGAGTATTTTTTTAGATCATCGGGTTGATTAACGCTATTTTTATTGAGTGTATCATATCGAAGACCAAACTCCCAACTGCTATCTTTATTATAGATAAGTTGAGTATAGTATCCTGCCTGTTTGACATCTTCTCTATCTCTATAGAGGTACTCACTCTGCCAAGATATAGCACTATAGCTATCAATTGTATGTTTGAGTGTAAGTTCCCCTCCATAGAGTCGGCTATCTCCACTATTTTCTGTCTTTCCAGAGGCAACACTAGCACCAGCCAAGATTGAGGTACTATCTCCCAAGTCAAAGCCTGTCTTTAGGTAACCTACATAGAGGTTGTTGCTACTACTTTTTCCAAAACTAAGCTCATTTGTCCCTTGTAGTGCTTCTGCACCTACCATCAGATAGGTATCGGTTGGGGCGACCCAATTTAGAGATACTCCTGCATCTTTGATACCCTCTACACCCAACATAGCCTCATATACCAAAGGCTGTTCGCCAAAGTGTTGAGCATGTTTATGAATCGAGTTGATACGCCCAAAGCTACTCTTGAAAGCTCCTGCTTTTAGTTGCATATTGGCAGGGAGTTTTTTGGTTGTTATATACGCCTCTTCTATCTCAAACTCATTGGGGCTTAGGTGAAAGATAGCATCACTATCAAAATATGGCCCAACCTCTGAGTGCATCCCAAACTCTGCATAGTTGAGGTTAAACCCACGATTTTTGTTAAAAGGGATCTCATCTGTACTCTCTACAAACCCATCAATCCCATACCCCTCATACTCATCATTGTCGATATTTCGAGCCACAGCAGAACCACTTAGTATAAGCGATATATCAGGGATAAAGCCCTTTTGGTTGAAGCTATTCCCTTTGTTTAGAGCCTGTTTAAGTTTATTTTGTTTCTGTGCATTTAGAGTCTTTTCCAAAGACTCCACTCTTTTTTCTAAATTGCTCTCTTCTGTAGCGTGAAGCAGTAGTGTGCTAAGTGCTACAGAGATTAATACTTTTTTTTGCATAATTTCTCCGTAAAATATAATGATTTTAATAATATTGAATACCAGTAGGTTCGATTTTATCGAACAAAACAGGGCTTAGGAGAGAGGAGGAGCGTTAGAATTGAAGCCTTTTAAGACTCTTTTTGTAGCTTTTTTTACTGTTAATACAATAGGTTCATCATGATAACTAGAGATTAGAGTATCAGGTTCAAGAGATGGCGTATCACCACTCTGTAGATTTTTGACAATGATACAGACTTTACAGTCAACACCTGCTTTGATTGGGTCTTTGTGAAAGTGGTTTACAGAGAGATAAGATGAGCCAAGATAAAAGAGAAGCAGACAACGAACAAGTAAACTTTGGAGCTGTTTCACTATAGATTCCTTCTTAGTCTAAAATGGAATTATAGTGAAGAGAGGGTTAAAATATGGTAATGTATCAATATAAATATTTTTTATATATCTTAAAACTTATAAACTATATCAACTGAGATATTTTCTACTTTGACCTTATCATTATTGATGGGGACTTCTTTTGCTTTATGGTATCCATATCGTATATGAGCCACTATGTCATCTCCTAGGGCGTGACCTACACCTAGCATGTAGCTCTCTTTGAACTCCATAGCATGATGTTGCACCTTGAATCCCTCTTTCATAACAGCAAAGATCCGTTTTCCCATATAAGCCCCAGCTCCTAGATGGTAGCCCTTGTAGTGAGTATGGAGTTTTAATCCAGCAGTAAAGTAGTCTGTTTTGGCTTTTTTACTAAAGCCATTGCTATTTTTATCTTTTAGGTGAATATATTTACCTATGAGTGTACTTTTGATAGAAAGTTGATCAAACTTTTTTTTGATACTATACTTTAGATCACTCTGATACACATCAAAATGAGGATAATCACTCAGATATTGAGTCACTCCCACTCCTCTATTGTTATAGCCTATACCATAGATGTTTCCATTATTGGTCTCTTTCATCAGGTTATCATCTATCTTGGCATACAAAAAGCTCAATCTCTCTTTTGGAGTGAGCTTGTATTGATACTTCAAAGTATATTTTTTTACATCCAGATCTTTTGGGATTATCTTGGTTGTGTTGGTTTTGGTCTTCTCATAGTAGAGTTGAAAGTGTTGATTTTTCTCCTCATGATCAATTTCTACCCCATATCGTTGTCCATCCTCTTTTTTCTTTGAGTGGCTAAAATCCAAGGTCTCGTAGTTGATTTTGATATTGCTACTCCCCTCATGGTGATGTTGTTCCTCCTCTTTGGCATAGAGAGAGCTACACAAAAGTGCAGAGAGTAGTATAGTGTTTAGTGGTTTCATAGTTTCTCCTAATGTGGTTTTTATAGTTGTATAGATTGAGTTTAGGAGAGAGTGGGAGGGGCTTGTGCGTTGAATCCTTTGATAAGTGGTTGATGTAAAAATATCAACTCAGGTGTCATTATATTAAAACATACCCCACAACCTAGTACCTCCAAAGAGCTATCAGGAGTATCAGCACTGCTAAGATTTTTGACTAAAATATGAACTTTACAGTCATTAGACGACTCCAAGGTTTTACTATGAATATGTGTAGAGCTTAGATAAGAGGAGGATAGATAAAAAAGGACTAAAAGACCAATAATTATATGGCGATACATTACTACTACTTCCTCCCTTTTTTTTAAAGTATTATATCTCACTAAATATTTAATGTGTGCAATATATCTAATTATATAGTAAAATATTATAACTTTAATTATTTTATCTTATATCATTAAGTAATATTACATTAAGATATAGATGAAAATCTATTACAAGGGGAGTTTATGCTCTTTTATATCACACTTTTTTTGATCTTTTTATACTTTAAAATAGCTAGAGTACACAAAAAAGAGGAGATCGTCACTATGCCTATTATTATATTACACTTACTAGTATTTTTATCTACTATATCTCTTTATATTTATGGGTTCAATTATTGTTCGATAATTTCTATTTTAATATTCTCATTTCTATTTTTTATCGTAGCCGCACTTATGGTAACCACTATTCAGTTAGGAATCTTTATTGATGGTAAACCTCTACTTGGTATCAATAGAGTATTTACATTTATGCCTATATTAACGGGGGTTATCTCTCTTTTTGTTATTATTATAATAAAATAGACCTCTTTACAAGAGATTAAGTTTGTGCTAAAATAACATTTTTTAATATAAAAAAGGTGTTTTATGGAAAAGCTTATTTTTAATCTCAAAGATATTCATGATAATTTTGATATAACTAATATAATAAGAGGGTTAAACTACTATGAGCAAAATGCTGTACTTAGATGTAATGTCGAAGCAGATTCTAATGGTGATTTAAAGATAGAATCTAGTGTGCTTGATAGTGAGATATATAAGCAGACGATAGGGATTTATTTAGATGGAGGTGATGATCTTATTATTGATGGTGATTGCTCTTGTCCTGTTGAGTACAATTGTAAACATGTTGTCGCGATAAGCTATTATGTCTTAAATCATCATTCTAAAAATAAAAATATAGTTCTTCCTCAAAAAAAAGAGAAAACTCCTGAAGAGATATGGCTAGAGAAGTTTATAAAACTTCAAACCAAAGAGGAGAAGATCTCTCTATCTGTCCAAGGTGCTTATTTTCTTATCTATCGCCTGTTTATGGAAACTTATGGAAAGAATGAACTCAATTTTTATAAAGCCAAAATACTCAAATCAGGAGGTCTCTCCAAAGGTCAAAAACTCTCTTCTGATAATTATCTCTACTCTTATGAGTATAATTATAGTTTTATAAATGAAAAAGACAAAGCATTAGCACCTCTTTTACACAATATCTCCGAAGGATATAGAGATGAGATTGTTTTTGAGGGTGAGTATGGTTATCTGTTACTAAAGAGATTGGTTGAGACCAAAGAGTGTTACTACAAAGAGTCTTCTACACCTCTATCTTTTGTCCCTCAATCCAAAAAAATAACATTCAAATGGAAAAAATACAAAGATAAAAGTACTCTAAAATCTAATCTTGAAAAACATGAGATCCTTTTAGAAAAAGTTGTTCCACTATTGTGCATCAATACCGTAGAGAATACTATTTATGAGGTTCATAGTGATTATGATGTTGAGACTTTGGAACTGATGTTAGATGCTCCTAAGATCCCTACAGCAAAACTCCCATCATTGGTTCAAAATATATTAAAAAAAGTACCAGATATAGAGTTCCCTCTACCCAAAGAGCTTAAGGTCGAGCGTTTGGAGATAGCACCAATCCCTTCTCTTCGTCTCTATGGTATCAAAAACCCTCAAACAGGGAAAACTATTCACCTTATGAAGCTGAGTTTTGATTATAATGGAGAGGTTTTTGATAGCTCTTCAAAAAGTTCGATCAATAATATCCACAAAGAGGATAGACTTATCAAGATTATCAGGGATATAGAGAGAGAGGAGTATTGTCGAGAGGTGATTGAATCCCGAGGATTTAGTTATGAAGATCATTATGATATAAAAGCCTATTTGAGCAAAGCAAATGTCAGTATGCAAGATGCGATAGAGAGATGGAGATCTTTTAGAGAGGTGACGATTCCTCAACTCAAGGAGGAGGGGTGGCAGATTGAGATAGAGGAGAGCTTTAGGTATCGTTTTGAGTATATTGACAATGTAGAGGTGCAGAGTGAGTCAAGTGAGGGAAATGATTGGTTTGATCTCTCTTTTTCTGTCTATATTGGAGGACGAAAACAGCCACTTTTGCCTATTGTCGCTCCCCTTTTAGAGGAGTTTGATAGTGTTGCTGAGTTGCCTCCTTATCTAAACTTGGAGCTTGAAGATGGAGGTTTTTTACATATTTCATCCAAAGAGATTAGATCCACTTTGCAGACTATTTTTGAGTTGTTTGATAAAAAAAATGGCGATAATCTTCGTATTTACGCCTATGATGCCCACCTCCTAAATATAGATACTGATATTGAGTGGAAAGGTGCAAAAGAGCTAAAAGAGCTTTCTCAAAAACTCAAAAATTTCAAAGGGATAACCGAGGTTAAACCTTCTAAAAACCTAGAATCAGAGCTTCGAGACTATCAGCAGTTTGGATTAAATTGGTTAAACTTCTTGCATGAGTTTAGATTTGGAGGTATCTTGGCAGATGATATGGGACTTGGTAAAACTATTCAGACATTGGCTTTTTTTCAACTACTCAAAGAGAAGAGAGCATTGAGTAAACCAGCACTGATTGTGATGCCTACTTCACTCATAGGAAATTGGAAAAATGAGATTAGAAAATTTACCCAAAATCTAACTTTTTTGGAGCTTTATGGTATAGATAGAGCCAAAAAGTTTAAAGAGATCAAAAATTATGATCTTATCTTGACTACATACTCTTTGGCTCAACGAGATGAAAAGAGGTATCAAAAAGAGCAGTTCTCTTATATTGTTTTAGATGAAGCCCAAAAGATAAAAAATCCTACCACCAAACTAGCAGTTGCTGTCAAATCCTTTAATGCAGAACATAGATTGGCTCTTAGTGGAACACCCATCGAGAACCATCTAGGAGAACTATGGTCTATTTTTGACTTTTTGATGTGTGGATTTTTGGATAATTTACGCACCTTCAAAGAGCTGTATCAAAACCCCATCGAAAAAGAGCATGATTTAGAACGAAGAACCCTACTCAACAAAAAGATAGCTCCTTTTATCTTACGCCGAACCAAAGATGAGGTGGTAGAGGAGTTACCTCCTAAAACAGAGATTATCAAACGAGCAACCTTTAGCCCAAAACAGGCAAAACTATATGAAAATATCCGTTTAACTATGGAGCAAAAAGTTCGTGAAGCAGTACAGGGAAAAGGTCTCTCGCGAAGTCATATTACCATTCTTGATGCGTTGTTAAAACTAAGACAGGTCTGTTGTCACCCTGAGCTACTAAAACTAGAGAGTGCCAAAAAAGTAAAAGATTCAGCCAAGCTAGAGATGTTTTTGGAGCTAATCGAGAGTCTCATGGCAGAGGGCAAAAAAGTGCTTGTCTTTTCTCAATTTACCTCGATGTTGTCCATTATAGAAAAAGAGATTAAAAAACAAAAAATCAAATATACCAAGCTCACAGGGGCAACACGAAAAAGAGAAGAGGTAATCAACCAGTTTACCAATGGCAACGCCTCTATATTCCTCATCAGTCTCAAAGCAGGAGGGGTAGGGCTAAATCTAGTAGAAGCAGACACGGTGATCCACTATGATCCGTGGTGGAATCCTGCTGTAGAGAATCAAGCCACCGATAGAGCCTATAGAATAGGACAAAACAAAGCTGTCTTTGTCTATAAATTAATTGTCGAAAATACGATAGAGGAGAAGATCATACAACTCCAAGAGCGTAAAAAAATCTTACAAGCAGGGATCTATAAAGACAAAGAGAACAGAGAGGAGAAGTTTGACGGCAATGAGCTAGTAGAGTTATTAAGTCTGTAGGGTGTTTTCCCACGAAAACACCATCAAATAAAAATCGGCATATGTTATAATTTACTCTCAAAACCCCTATCGCATAAATGCAGTCGGATCATTCCTAAAGTCAACCAAATTCAATTTTGTATCAACTTTAAAAAGAAATCCCTCTGCTTTATATGTGCTGTTTGACTCTTTTAATCCTGCCAAAAAACTCTCTTCATCTCTCTCTTCATAAGAGAACTTTCCAAAAATTGTATTTCTGTCTACATCATGTGTCTCTACTATGTCATAGGCAGAAGAGGGGAGGTTCTTTGGTATCCAACCCTTTTCAATTGCTTTTTGCTTCTGTACTGTCTCTAGGGAGTCATATCTATTGATTTCTACCTCTGGGAAATAGTTAGTCAACAAAAAGTATACAGCCACGAAAAAAACAACTATCAGTAGTACTATCTTTTTCAATCTAAAATCCTTTTATATTTTTGTAATTATAGCATTTAAATCCAAATGCCACTCGTAGGGTGCAGTTTTCAACGCACCACAAAATCAAATCAGCAAAAAAAGAAAATATCTGCCGAAAGGCTTATTGAGAATCTATTAAATAAATAAGCATTTTATTGATATAAACCGAAGGTGCGTTAGAAAACAGCACCCTACGCCATTCCCTATATTTCCGCATTCAGAATTTATTTTGTTGATGAGGTTCAAATCAAAACAGACTCCCCTGAACCAACCTCTTACCATAGATAAACCTCTCTTTATAACTCAAATCCAACTAACCCAAAACAGCACAGGTACGAGCTTGGCAGTTGATGGACTTTTTAGGATTAAACTCTATATCTGAAAAGGCTGTTTTATGAGAAATAGTCCCAAAAAGCAATGATTTTTATGTCCTCACTCTCTGTCTCATTCTGATTATAGGTCAAAAGAATTTTTTCTTCAAGATTCAGATTCAGTTTGAGTAGACCTCTGCGTTCTCTCTCTCTATTCTCTCTATTTAACTCGTAGCAAACTTGTATGGCAACCAGTTTTTCATCTTTTTTGACAATAAAATCACACTCAAAATCTTTATTATGGAAATATATCTCATACCCACCTTTCATGAGTTCGGTATAGACCAAATTCTCAAAGTTTTTACCATAGTCTTTAGAAAATTTAAAGGCAGTTTGAGCCAAAATTCCATTGTCATTGATATAGAGTTTTTTCTTGCTTTTCACCTGCTCTTTGAGAGAGTAGGAGTATTGCTTAATCTCTTGTGCCATGTAGGCATCTTCAACTACACGAATGTACTCTTTAATGCTGTTGTCATTGACCCCTAAAGCCTTTGAGATAGAGATATAGGAGTAGAGATTTCCTGAGTTAGAGACCAAGAAATTGACCACCTCTTTAAAGGTTTTGGCATCTCTTAGGTTGTTGTTGGCGATGGCTGTTTCTTGTGTAAATTGTGTTTGAGTAGGGCTTCTTCCAAGTGTAATTCTTAAAAATAGTTATTTTTACTAATTATACTTCGGATAATATTTGTTTTTTGATGAATTTTGAATATTATACGGTTTAAATTCAAATGCCACTCGTAGGGTGCAGTTTTCAACGCACCACAAAACCAAATCGGCAAAAAAAGAAAATATCTGCCGAAAGGCTTATTGAGAATCTATTAAAAAAAGAAGCATTTTATTGATATAAACCGAAGGTGCGTTAGAAAACAGCACCCTACGCCGTCCCCTATATCTCTACATTCAAAATTGATTTTGTCGTGAGGTTCAAATCAAAACAAACTCCCCTGAACCAACCCCTTACCATAAACCATCTCAATAAACCTCTCTTTAGAACTCAAAGCCTCCTCTATCAAATCTAACTTGACCAACGAAACCAAAATAGCACAGGTACGAGCTTGGCAGTTGAT
>Ga0256827_10000089_pt1 | contig 46967 bp, 46 predicted proteins | sample CV84metaG_FD_185977 | JGI IMG/M metagenome (GOLD analysis project Ga0256827, IMG submission 185977) | Hydrothermal vent microbial communities from East Pacific Rise, Pacific Ocean - CV84 | ecosystem: Environmental > Aquatic > Marine > Hydrothermal vents | place: Pacific Ocean: East Pacific Rise... | reverse complement strand
TATTGACTCATGAAAATATATCTCACTTATCTCCAAATCACTATTTCCTAAATTGGTAAGAGTCAACTCTTTTGTTAGACTACTTCCTATTGCAACATCTCCATACTTCAACTTTGATCCTATCTTTAAAACTCTTGTCTCTACTGCGGGATCAGGATCGGGATCTGGGTCTGGATCGGGCAATATTTCCTCTTTAAAGTTTGCTGTCACATCTGTTGAATAAGCAGTCATGATAAATTGTGTTGTAGCAGATGAAGCATCCAAAAATACTCCTCCTCCACTACTTGTCCATCCATCAAAAACATATCCTTCATTAGGTGTATTGGCAACGATAGTAACTCTATCACCTGCCTTATTCATCCCATTTCCCGTTCCATTAACAATATTTAGACTATATAGAATACTACTGCTATTACTGTGTAGTTTTTCGATTAATTCTAGTGCTTCAACTCTTACATCTTCAATCTCTTGTGCAGATGTCGGAGTATTAGATAAGAGCAAAAGTCGTTTTGCACTATCTATATCAGCAGATGTAGTACCCTGTGCTTCTAAATTAGCTACGATATCTCTAAGCATAATCAGATATTGAATATTTTGAATAGCTTCTCGCATCGCCTCCCACTGTCTACCTGTAGTAATACTATTTTTATCGATAAATAGAGGGGAATAGTTACGATAAGTAGCATACATATTCCAGCTACTAGAACTAGAGCCAATATCTGCATATGCCCAATATCCACCCCCAGAAGAGCCATTATAAAAATCCTTCATCATATCTATCATACGAAATTCAGGAGAGTAGTAAGCTGAGTATCTTGTACCATAAAACCAAAGTTGTTTGCCTCTATTTATACGCCCTCTATAGAATGCTTTTTGAGTCTCATTTAGATTATTTCTAGCACTACTTCTTCCATTAAAATGATGTCTAGCAATACATGCAATATCAACATTTTTAAGTAGTTCTTGCCCCCAAAATTTTTCTATTCCACTTTTTGCATGAAGTGTACAATAGGTTGTTACAGTCGGTGCAATTTTTTTTACAGCTTTTATAAACATAGTGGATCTCTCTAAAGCAGAATCACTTCTAGGCTCATCTCCTAACTCAAGAACCAATTGAGAGGGATCTTTGTTAAGACTAATCATATGATCTCCAAAAGCTTTTGCCCATGTTCCCAAAGCTCTTTCCCATAGAGGAGTACCTGCGGTAAATCCAGCAAATTTTCCAGATATATCAATATGAGCAAGATAGTATTTTGCATCAGGGAAAAGAGTAATAACTTGATCCCAACGAGAAAAATCAAAACCAGATTTTAAGTTACCACTACTATCAAAGTAGGAGCTAGTAGGAATAGGAACAATAGGTCTAACTACAGCTACCGTATTACCATAATGCTTTATGTAATCTAAAGCAGCTGCCTGTTGATTCTCCTCAGTTATCCCACGAGTTTTATTGACAATCATATCATACATCAAAAGAGAGTAATCAAGTTTAGTAGGAAATACAACATCTGAAACAATTAGATTTAAATCAACCAATTTTTCAAAACTACCACTCTTGAGAGAAATTTTTATAGGATAACTACCTGCTGATATATTTTTTGAATTTATCAAAAAAGTTACCTGCTTGGTCATTCCAGAAGGAATAGTCATAGAGTAAGGAGTGGATAACTGGATAAGAGCATTTGTCCCCTCATAGTCGCTATATCCTCCTGGACCAAATCTAGTCTTTTTACTATCAACAAACTCACCTCTAAAAACTTCCATAGAAGCCCCTAAAGGAAGATTAGATAGCTCTATATCTACCGTTTTAGAAGAAGTACTACTGTTAGTAATATTTAGAGTTTCAAAACGGTACTCATTCTGCATCATTTTAATCTCTAAAGCAGATAGATTATCAACGGGTGTGACAAATAGATCCATCTTCTCATTTTTGGCAGTATGCCAAACAAATAGCGGTGTTGGGGTATAGAGATCTAATACCTTAGCATAAACGCGATAAACATCCTCTTGAATCTCATGAAATGGTAAAATAGCTCTAAAACCTGTAGCATCCAATGGATAGACTAAAGTATCTGCCCTACTTCTCAACTGATTTAACTTATCAATAGAATCTCTCTTTTCAGAAGAAGAGAGCATAGAGGCATTGGTAAATATCTCTACCATATCTATATCATACAATATTTTTTTCTTAACACCTGCCTGTGTCGAGGTCAAACCAGTAGTAGCAAAAGCCGATGTAAATAGACTTAAAACAACAATAATAATTAAACTCACATTTCGTATCATTAACTTAATCCTTTATTCCTAAATTTTAAGAGAATAATACTATTTTAAGTGTTAAATATTAATAAATATTTTTTTTAGTTAAAATACACTATATTTAAATTAAGTTTTAACTTAAATATACAGATTTAATTACTTTTTTTGCTCGATCACTCCATCTATATTTCTTAATAAAATCCATATATGCATTGAGTGCTATAGATTCTCTATATTCACTATTTGAAAGTCTATTAAGAGCATCAATCCAAGCAGATACATCTTCTGGTGTTACCAAAACTGCATTATTGTCATTTAAAACCTCTCGTAATACGGGCAGATCAGATACAATCATCGCTTTTTTATGTGCCATATACTCAAAAATTTTTAGTGGAGACATAAAGCTACTTGTATCTCCAGAATTTCCTGCTACAGAGACCTGTTTAGCATAAGGGGCTAAGAGAATATCAAATGAGTTTCTAAATTTTACACTCATAGATGGAGACATATGTCCATAGAAAAAAAAGTTTTCTATATGATACTCATTGAGATAGTTTTGCCAATACTCTATATCTTTTTTTGTACCACCAATAATATGAAAATTCATATTTTTTAGATGCTTTGCCAACTCAATAATCAACTCAATCCCACGACCTTGATAGAGATGTCCTACATAGCCTACATTTAAATTCTTATTTTCACCATATAGAGATACTTTATCTTCTCTGTTGAAGACTTCATCTGCTCCATCATGAGCAACCAATAATTTATCAGCCTCAATATTATGTTTTTTTATTATAATTTTTTTCAAAGCTTCAGATATAACAATAATCTTCTGAAAAGATTTTCTCTTATACATTATTTTAAGTAGTTTATACTTTAGATAAGTATCCATTGGTGCATGAGATTCAAAAAAAGTTTTATATCCAAATGAGGACAAAAAACAGCCATATAGATATCGCCCATAAACAATATCGGGATTGATTTTAGAGATTGATTTTACTATCTCATAAGAGAACAATATCGTTCTTACAAATTTTACATATTTATACTCTAACTTTTTAACTTTAAAATTATTTTGCACTCCATAATATTCATATATATCATCTATATCACTTTCATACTCTCTAGATCTATCAGGTGCTAACAGAGTGACATCATGTCCATTATGTGCAAAAGCTTGACACATTTTCATAATATGAATACTATTTGCTGTTCGGGAAGGGATAATTGCATGAGAGACATATACTATTTTCATTGTGCCACCTCCAAAACCATCAATTTTCTACCTTCATAAGATGGTATATCCAATATGACTTTTGTTTTGTCTTCACTTACTCTTGGATGAAGATCACACCTAAACTCTCCAGTGTATCGTTTAGGAGAGGATATTTTTGCCAAAACTTCAAATTTATCTTTAGAAAACTTAACTACTTTTTGTTCTCGTGAGAATCTGTCGGGATATGTGTCAGTTATAATACTCTGATTATTTAAATAAGTAGGGTGTCCATCTTCTCTAAAATCCTTATAAATAACCTCATGACTTTTATCTTCTAAACTATATAAATAGTAAGCTCGAAGATCATCTATTTCTGTATACACCAAATACTCTGATTCATTTTTAAAAGTATCATGAGAGACAAAAGTTTTATTATCTATTACCTTTAAGATATTTCCTTCTATATCAGAAAAAATCGCTCGGGTATATCTTTTCTTGCCTTTTGTCCAGATATGATAAAAAACAAAAGATTTATTATTAGGAGAAAATTTTAGATGATTAACATAATGATAAGCATCATTCATCCTATCATCAGGTGCGATATTTATAATTTTAGAGATAGGAATAAGTAGTTTTTGACTATTATCTTCGAGTGAACATAAGATTACCCCATCATTATCTAAAATTTTACCTTTATCATCATCCTTTAAAAAATTACAATACCCATATCCTGGACGAAGATGGTGTAATCTTGAAAAATTTAAAGATAAGGCATATCTATTGTCTGTCGTTTTATCATAGATAGAAAAGTTATACTCTTTAAGCTTTTTTTTTCTCTTAATATCATATACAACTGAACCGTAATTGCCATCAACAATACGATTATAGATAATAGTGTCCTCTCCAAACCACATCAATCGACACCCCTGTTGCCAACACCAAATCGTTGTTTTATCGACTTCAACGAAGCTATTCTTATCTTTTAGATCAAAATAACCGACGGTTGCTTCCTCTGGTTTTACCATAACATCATCATGATCTGTAGCCAGAGCCAATAACTTACTATTATCATGAGAAAATGGTGTTTTGTCATAATACCCAAAAAAAGTATGCCTATATTTTGTATAGTATAACTTATATTTAAGATTAGTGTTAATAGGTTTTCTGATTTTAAATCGTACCAAAAGCTGAATGAGTGTTACTATTCCCTTTTTTATGAACTGTTTCATGTTTACTCTTTTTTACAATCTTAGAGCCTTAAATAGAGGTTTAATGAAAAACCGAAAGTAAAAAGCACTATATAATGTAAATATAACACAAAAAAATAAAATTCTTACATAAATTAACGGATTAAGAAAATTAATATAAGAATAAAAAGAGAAAAGAGCAATAAAATGAAATATTATAGTTAAAATGGAGTGTGATGATATATAACTTTTATCTTTGCTACTATATTTATAAAATAAGAATTTGAACACTCCTACACCCAACATGCTTACTGCAAAGATGTACTCTTTTAGATCTTGATAGAATAGAAATACCAATATAAATAGCAAAAGTACACTAAAGGTTATCTCTTTTACAGCTACCCAATGCAATCCTATTGATTTATAGATAATATTATTAATTTTTTGAATATTCATTAACATCAGATAACCCATAAGTAGTATCAGAATATTATACATTACAAAAAAGTCATCTTCTCGCAACTGATTTTCACCTAACCACAAGATAAGTATATCTTTTGCAAAAAATATAAAAAAAACTAAAGATAAAAAATTGATTAATAGAGATACATGAATACCCAAACTACTAATCATATAGATCTTATTATCACTTTTTAAAGCTTTGAGTTCAGAGACTTTGGGAACAGCTATTACAAAAATAGTATTAATAAATTTGCTAACAATTAACATTAGGCTTAGAGGGATAGAGTACAAGATGACATTTTCCAAAGAGAACATTTTTCCAAATAGTAGTGTAGGAACATTAGTATATAGAGCAATACCAAAACTTATAATCAAAGAGCTACTACCTAGCCCTGCCATCTCCTTAGAGATATTTTTATCTAACACTCTTCTCATCAGACGCAACTCTTCTCTTATAATATAAAAAGAGTAAGTGTTAATAAGAAGCTTTGTCCCTGAAGTTATCATAGTATAGGTAAAAACATTTAAATTATTACTATAGACTAAAATATAGATCAAAATAAATTTAACGATAATATTTAGAGAGTTTAAATTATTAGTAATATGGAATTTATGTATACCTTGTAGAATCCCTATATTTACCCTCAAAATCATCTGCATCACAACTTCACTAATCGCAATAATAAAGAGTATTAGAAATGTACTCTCTAAGTTTTCTGAAACCTCTAAAAAACTCATGATCTGTTCATAAAAGATATAAGAGAAGAGAATAATAAAAATATCTATTAAAAAAATAATAATATAGATCGTATAGATCAGAGAGCCTAATTTCTCTTTGTTATTTAAAATATTATATTTGGAATAGATTCGAGAGATTGAGTTGGTTATTCCAAAATCAGCAAGATAGAGATAACCTACTATATTAAAAATCAAAATCCACAATCCATACATCTCTCGCCCCAAAGTATTAATAACTAAGGGTGTAATCATTATGGTAAAAATTAGAGAGAGAAGAATTTGCATCCAACCACTAGAGATATTCTTCCAAATCTGCTTACTCATTGTGGCTCATTATTAGACGAGATTTTATCTCTTTTGAAAACATATCTACATTTTGATTATAGATCGTTTTATTAAACGTACTACCTCCTTCTCTTCCTGATTTTTGCAAAAGAACTGTATAGAGATCTAGCTCAAATGAGTTTTTGATAATAGCACTAATAAACTTCTCAATAGTATCTCGTGAATAGCTATAACTATCAATAGTTTTCTCTATCTCTACATAGAGATCTTTGATGTTATCCAAATAGTTAACCATTGTGTTTGGCAACATGTTATAACTAGTGTTTCCAAATGAGATTACAGGAACTCTATTTAATACTGCTTCTAATCCGATATTTCCACTCAAAACAATGATCAATTTTGATCTCTTAACAACCTCAATAGAGGAGAGTTCAAAATCAGCAAAATCAACATTAGGAATATCTAAGATTTTTTTATAATATCCATCTGTTCTTCGTCCAATATTTCTAGGATGCTCTTTGACCAAAAGTTTATATCTACTAGGCAACTGAAGAGAGACATTACGGATAAACTCTATCTGATTTTGATAAACTCGGGCATAGTTGCTAATTGCTATCTCGGGTTCAGCATGAAGAGGAAAAAAGATATACTCTTCAGAGCTAATCTTATCTAGCTCAAATATAGTTCGAGACCTTGTCTGCTCTTTAAATCTTCTTGATCTATAGTTTTTGATAGGAAAGTTGTATAGATGTTTAAGAGCCAAAGAGCCTCTACTATGGTGATCTTTGAGCTTTGATATATTTAGAACATCTCTAACTAGAGACTTTAGAAAAACAACTAAATAATCTACTGTTATCAGAGGATAGGCTTTAGGTCTAGCTACATTACCCTCATAGGCTGTATCCCCTTTTTCAAACTTATCAAGATAGACTCGTGCATTCTCTAATATATCAGGTTCGATCTCCTCTTTCGATGCCATATATCTATCAAACATCTCTTGTATGTGGTAATGCTCTTCACTTATCGTAGAGGTAAAGGTCTGATATTTTCCAACTTTGATCGTTTTTAGTGTATAGTAGGGTATTTTTTTGGCTCTAGTTACTCTATAAAATAGATAATCACCTATAGTTGAAGGAGTCATACCGAAAACTGCATTAGGTTGAATCTCAGATATAAAATTTTCTATCTTTTGGGTAAAGAGTTGAAATAGCTTTAACATATCCTCATATCCATAGCTAGGTGTATAGTCTTGTCTATTTTTTACATATTTTCCCAAGAAAATTCTTCGATCATTATTGAGTGCATTCCAAAATGACTCATCATCAAAATAGTTAGACTCATACTCTCTTATCTGCTCTCTGCTTAGCTTAACTTTTGACAGTTCATCCACTATCTCCCACTCTTTTAGATATACTACAGAGTCATCATCTCCCCTATTTTTTTCAAAATAATATCTATCTGATACATAAAATCCTACTCTATCTATCTCCTCCTCTATATTTTGATAAGCATCAAAGTATGCTCTATACATTGATCCCATAGTTACAAAAATTGCATTCATCTATCCCCTCCTTTTATTATATATGTTTTAATAACTTCCTAACAATAAACTCTTCTGTTCGATGCATTGAGCTATAAGTTGCCCCTGCAATATGTGGTGTTAAAATAAAATTTCTACTCTTGGTTAAACTCAATAGTCTCTCTAAATTAGGCGTAGTCTGCTCCTGCTGAATAACATCTAAAGCCACTCCCATAAAAAAATCCTCTTCCAACTTTTTCATCAGATAGACCTCATCAATCAACTCTCCTCTTGCAGTATTGACAAAATATCTATCTTGAAGCAGATCTATATATTTTTTATCAAAAAACTGATGATTATCTACACTATAAGAGGTGGATAGAATCACTATTTTGCTTCTATCAATCAACTCATCCATAGAATAGACTCTCTGTATTCCCTCACTCTCCATAATAGAGTTATCAATGTCATAAAAGTAGACCTCTGCACCAAATACTTTAAAATATTGAGCAAGTATCTTACCAACTCTACCAAGTCCTATAATCCCAACTCTGTTATTATATAGTTCATACCCCTTATACAATTCTCTATTCCACGCTCTATTAGTCTGATCTAAAAAAGCACCTTTATAATTTCGAAGAAGAGCAAGTATCAACCCAAAGGTGTGTTCAGGGGTTGCTCTAATCGTTGATAGAAATTGATACTCCCCCTTTAAAGAAAAAATTATTATCCCTCTTCTACTACACTCATCCAAGTCAATATGATTTAAACCTGTAGTGGGAGTAGCTATATACTTTAGACTTTTGGCTTTGTCAAAAAAACTCTTATCAAGAAAATACTTTAGCCTTATAAAAAGAACCTCTTTGTCAACCAAAAAACTATCTAAATCCTCTCCTGAAAATAGCCCAATTTCACCTACTCCTTGAAGATCCTCTATAGCAATTGGAGAAAAATCTTCCCTCTCAAGAATACCTATCTGCATAACATCTGCCGAATTAGTGTTAAATCTTCAGCAGTATCAATATTGATAGAGTCACTCTTTTTCATCTCTACAAATAGTGGTTCATCAGAAATAATCTGTTGATTCTCTTTTATATATGCAACAGTAGTAATATAAATAGCACCATTACGAACATAAACACTACCATGATCCTGTCGTCTAACCCCTTTGTTATGTAGAGGATTTAATGGTTTCAGAGTAGATGAGTCTATATCTTTATACATTACAAGATCATTGATATACTCCTCTTTGTAGACACTAATTAAGGAGCTATTTGTAGAGGTAGAGAAGAGTTTTATACTCTTCTCTAAAAGTGAAATATCTCTCAAGGGAGAGGTAGGTTGAAGTAGAAGAATAGCATCAAACTGCTCATCTAAATTTTCAAAAAACTCTATCGTATGAAGATAAAAATCTATAGATTTAGACTTATCGTCTGCCAACTCTTTTGGTCTAAGAAATGGTACATCAGCTCCATAACTCTTAGCGATATCCGCTATCTTCTGGCAATCAGTAGAGACAATAACCTTTGAGATTAAACCTCTATTTTTTAGAGCCAAAGCTTGATCTATAGAGTATGAAATTAGTGGTTTTCCACATAGATCAATAATATTTTTATCTTTTATCCCTTTTGAACCGCATCTTGCAGGAATTATTACAATTATTTTCATGTTATCTAAAAGATCCATTTTTGAATCTTTCCCCCTTTATTAAAATTTAATAGGTCATACGTTTTTTAATATCCAAATTAATAGTTGAAAGTTTATCAGCCATCAAGACACCTGCATCTCCATTGCCAAAGACATTACTCCCTTTGTATCTGTCTCTTTTTAACTGAAGTGAAACTTTTTCAATAATATTATCTCTTATATAATTAACAAAAAGTACATTTTCACCATGCTCTCTATCCTCTTGTCTATCTCCAATCAAAACAGCAGGTACACCCAAAAATGCTCCCTCTCGAATAAAAGAGGAGGAGTTCCCAACAAGACACTTTGCATTGTTCAGAACTCGTGCATAATCTTCAGGTGAGAAATTTCTAAAAAAATAGAAGGGAGCATCTCGATTCTCTTCTCTAAAGACTCGTAATCCTTTAGAGATCTCATCTGTTCCTGCATCTATATTAGGCCACAAGATAATTTTTTGATATGACTCAAACTCTTTTAGTGCATAGAGTGTCTCATTGACCTGCTTTAGTCCCTCACCATAGCTAGTAGTTACAGGATGCTGAACCATAAGTATATAAGGCTTCTCATAGTCGATAACACTACTAATAGATCCAACTCCACCATACTTTGACATCAACCTATTTGAGATACTCATATCATTCTCACGTAGAGTATCCATTCCAGGACATCCAAAATTGAAAATATACTCAGGCATCTCTCCCATCTTAATAAGTCTCTCTTTTGAATCTTCACTAGAAGGAAAATGAATATCAGAGAGCTTAGTAATTGCATGTCTCACTTTTTCATCTATATTTCCACTAATATCTCCACCTTGAATATGAACTAGCGGGATATTTAGATAAGAGGATGCTATAGCTGTAGACATAGTCTCAAAACGATCAGCTACGGTTACTACCATATCAGGCTTTAGATCATCTAGTGCTGTAGATAGCTCTACCACTCCAAGCCCTGTAGATTTTGCTTGAGTGACAAGAGTCTCTCCCTCAATCACATAATATAGTGTTCGATTGGGGATAAAACCATCTGCTTTGATTATATCAATAGCTTTTCCAAATCTGTAGAGCATAATAGATGCACCTACAATAAGCTGTAACTCTAAATTAGGGTGATCATCAATAGCCTTCATCAGATATTTTACTCTACCATAATTGGCTCGACTAGCAACTACTACACATACTCTTCTTTTACTCAAAACAATCACCTTTTACAAAATCCCATTTCAACATATCTTTGATCAATCTTTTTCCAATAACATCTTGATACTCTTTGGCTGGTAGCCCGTAACCAAAAGGCTTTTTTGCCTCTAGATCATCAAAAGTAATAATCTCTCCAGCTTTTTTATCTTTATTAATAGCTAAAGATTTTTCAAAAATATTTTTTAACTCCCTAAAGGCACTATTATCTGATTTTTCCACCCTATTTTGCAACATAATTTCAATAGATCTTACACCTTTGACCAACTCTTTTATCTCTGGTATGGTCAAAGAAGATTTACTGTCTGGTCCAAACATACTTTTATCAAAAACAGCATGAAACTCTAAAATAGTAGCACCAAGTGATACAGCAGACAAAGAAGGGTAAATTGAACTAGAGTGATCAGAGAGACCAATAGGAATATTATATCTATGTTTAAACTCATGAATAACATTAAGTCCAATATCTTGATACTCAGTAGGATATTTAGTTGTACATTGAAGAAGAGAGATTTTATTTTGAAATTGACTTAGAAAATTAATAGTTTCATCTAGTTCACTTAGACTACTCATACCACTTGAGAGAATAATATTTTTGCCTGTTTTAGCAATTTTTTCAAGCATCAAAAAGTTACTAATCTCTCCAGAACCAATCTTGTATTTAGATACCCCTATCTCCTCCAACCAATCAACTGCCATGTTAGAAAAAGGAGAACTCATAAACTCCAAATCAACACGATCACAATGCTCTTTTATCTCTCTCCACTGCTCTAAAGAGAACTCCATTCTCTTCCAATAGTCATAGCGAGTATCATCCTCATAAGAGAAATTTATTCGAAAAGGCTCATACTCGCTACTCTCAGCCTCTGCAATGTGTGTTTGAAATTTAATAGCATCAACTCCTGTTGTAGATAGAGCGTCTATATATGAGTGTAAAATACCTAGGCTTCCCTCATGAGCTTGACCGATCTCTGCAATAATAAATACACTACTCATCTCTCTATAACTTTTATATAGTTATCTATTATCTCATAATAAGCAAACTCATCCTCTGCCTGATTATCCACAAAATTTAAAGTATTTCCAGATACTCCAACCCAACCTATCTGTTTAGCAGGAACACCAACCATCAAAGCATAAGGTCTAACATCACGGTTGACAACTGCTCCACTACCAATAAGGGCATACTCGCCAACGGTAACACCACAAACAATAGTAGCATTAGCTCCAATAGAACACCCTTTTTTGAGAAGTGTCTTTTTAAACTCCTCTTTTCTCTGAATAAATGCTCTTGGATTAATTACATTGGTAAAAACCATAGAGGGACCTAAAAATACATCATCTTCTACCTCTACCCCCTCATAGACAGAGACATTATTTTGAACTTTAATACCATCTCCCATCTTGACTTTTGGACCAACAACACAGTTTTGTCCAAAAGAGCAGTTTGATCCAATTGTAGTATTAGATAATATATGAGAAAAATGCCAAACTTTTGTATTCTCTCCTATAAGTACATTGTTATCAACAATGGCACTCTCATGAATAAAAAAATTTTGCATATTATCCTAAAACCTTTTGTGCAAAAGGATGATACTCACCCTCTAATCCTATTGCATCTTGATTTCTAATAGTTGAAACCATCTCAATAGAAGTTTTGGCTTCACTCAAACCAAAACCATTACCATTTAGTATCTCCTCATAACTTCGAGTATGTAGATCGGTAAACCCGCCAGAAAACTCTATCTCTTCACCATCAACAGTGATACTTCGATAGGTTCTCTGTCCCGTAGATTTTATCTCATCAGGAATATACTCATATTTAACAGATAAAAACCAACGTACCCTTGCATTTTTTAGTTTGAAATACCCTGCATTAGCATAAGGATTTTTTAGATGAACAATATTCTCCTCTACCTCTCCAAAAATCCAAGAGAGCATGTCATAAAAGTGAACACCTATATTAGAAGCTACTCCTCCACTCTTACTCTCATCACCTTTCCATGAGATAAAATACCATTTTCCTCGACTAGTTAAATAGGTTAGGTCAATATCATAAACTTTATTTGGATCTATCTCTAACTCTTTTTTGATTCTCTCTTTTAACGCAATAATAGAAGGATGAAGTCTAAGCTGTAAGATATTATAAATCTTCTTTCCTGTTCTATCTTCTACATCGGCTAGAGCATCAATATTCCATGGATTTAAAACCAAAGGTTTTTCACAAATAGCATCAGCACCACTTCGTAACGCCCATCTAATATGAGAATCATGTAGATAGTTTGGACTAGTTATAGAAACAAAATCTAGTCCCTCTTTAGCCTCTCGTCTAAGCTTATCTACAAATCTATCAAATCTCTCAAACTCTGTAAAAAAACTAGCTTCAGGAAAATGACTATCAATAATACCTACACTATCACATCTATCTAAAGCTGCAATAAGGTTATTATTGGTATCTTTTATCGCTTTCATATGTCTTGGTGCTATATATCCCGCAGCACCTATTAACGCAAAATTTTTCACTATCTATCCTCTTTTTATATGATTAATTTCTACTGTTCTATACCACAAAAATCTATTGATTTTATATTCTCTCTCAATTCAAGATTTTTAAACTCCCTGTGTGCTACTAAAAAAACGACTATGTCAGCTTCTACTATAGCATCACGATACTCCCGTATTTCAAAATCATTAAACTTATCAATATTTGGTTCAACAGCCAAGACCTTAACTCCCTCAGATATAAGCTGTTGAGTAATATGAAGTGCAGGGGACTCTCTAAGATCATCAATATTTGGTTTAAATGCCAATCCCATACATGCAACTTTTGCTTTTCTGCCACTATTTTGTTCAAATATTAAAGCTTCATTTTTTATCTTTTCAATAGCCCATTGAGTCTTATATGTATTTACCTCTCTGGCAGTTCGAATGATCTTTGCGTCATCTCCTCCAGAGTGGACAATAAACCATGGATCAACAGCGATACAGTGTCCCCCAACACCTGCACCAGGTTGAAGAACATTAACTCTAGGGTGTCGATTGGTCAAAGAGATTAACTCCCAAACATTTATATCAAACTTATCACATAAAATAGAAAGTTCATTGGCAAAAGCTATATTTACATCTCTAAAAGAGTTTTCAGTAAGCTTTGCCATCTCTGCCGTTTTGGCATCGGTTAAAAGAACTTCTCCATTGACAAATGTTCTGTAAAACTCAACAACTTTTTGAGTTGATTTGGGAGTTATACCTCCAACAATTCTATCATTTGAGACCAACTCTTTCATGATACACCCAGGGAGTACTCTCTCTGGACAATGTGCAATGTATAGCTTAGAAGTGTCAATACCCTCCTCTCTCAAAACCTCTTCTACTCTATTGGTTGTCCCCACAGGGGATGTAGACTCTAAAATCACAATATTTTCATCTTCTATATAAGGAGCAATAGCTCTTGTCGCTGAAACCACATAATCAATATTTGGTATAAAACCATTATGAAAAGGCGTTGGCACAGCAATGATGTAAATATCCGCCTTGGCAGGTTTTATATCTGCTTTTAAATTACCACTATTGACAGCCGATTGAACAAATGTATCTAAATCAGGTTCAACAATATGAATCTCACCTCGATTAATAATATCAACTGTTGATTGAACTACATCTACACCATGTATACTATATCCTCTATTAGCTAATAATGCTGCCGTTGGAAGACCTATATACCCTAAACCTATCACACATATTTTTTCATTCATTTAACTCTCAACCTTTATAAATTAAAGTAAAAATAACTATACACCACTTTTTTTCAAAATTACTAATATTGTCTCTACCAAAACTTTAAACTCCATTACAATGGACCATCTTTTGATATAGTCTAGATCATACAGTAACTTTTGTTCTGCGTCATATACATTTCTACCATAAGGGTATTTTACTTGTGCCAAGCCTGTAATACCTGGTTTAACTTTATGCCTCATAGCATAATTTGAAATTTCATTTTCATACTGTTTTACCAATATATTCCACTCTGCTCTTGGTCCTACAAGATGCATATCCCCTTTCAAAACATTTATAAATTGAGCTAGTTCATCTATTCTCATTTTTCTCATAATTTGACCAAATGGAAAAATTCTAGAGTCATTCTCTTGTGTATATGGATTAAAATGGCTATTAATGTGCATACTTCTAAATTTATAGCAAACAAACTCTTTTCCATCAAGCCCAACTCTAGTCTGTTTGAAAAAAATAGGTCCAGGAGACTCTTTTTTTATTCTAAAAATAGTATATAAAATAATTGGCCATAAGACCAAAAGAAGTACTATTATCATAATATAATCTACAACTCTTTTTTGAATATACTCTTTTTTATTATATCCACTCAAAGAACTTAACAAAATAGAAGAGCTCTTTCTCATCGAGAACTCAAAACTATTATCTTTTTTTTCTAATGATGCATTCATTGTTTATCCCTTTTATTAAAAATTATTATCTTTCATTTTGCGTATATTTACAGCATTGACAACCAATCCTATATTCTTTAAATCATATTTAGAAATCATCTTTTCTAGTCTATTTATATATGTTTTCTTTGCCTTATTAACTCTAAAAACAACTAAGTTTATATCTGCATACTTCATAAGATTAAGCGTATCAGTAAAAGAGCCAATTGAGGTAGAGTCAATAAGTATATAATCATATCTCTCCTTTAATTTTTTAAGAATTGTCTCAATACGAGTAGAGAGAATCAACTCTGAAGGATTAAGAGGGATCCCTCCTGAAGGTATAATATCTAGGTTTGGATGGACAGTAGAAAAAATAATATCACTAATGTTGTTTTTACCACCCAAGTAACCACTAATACCCAAACTATTTTCAATATCAAAAAACTTATGAAGAGAAGGTTTTCTCAAATTGAGATCAATAACTATTGTTTTTGCTCCTGAGAGCTGTAGAATAGCACCCAGATTTGAAACTATCGAACTTTTACCCTCATTTGAAACTGAAGAGGTAACTAAAATAACCTTTGAATCTTTAGATCCTGATAGAAGCTGTAAATTAGTTCTCAGTATTCTATATGATTCACTCATTAAAGATTGTGGTATATTGAAAACTCCAATAGTATGATTAAACTTCTTTACTTGAGGAATCACTCCGTATATCTCTAAATTTGTATTTTTGGCAATATCATTTTGACCAATAATCTTATTACTCAATACATTTCGCAACAGTGCAAGTATCATTCCTAAAAAAAGACCCAAAATTATCGATAAAAATTTAATAAAGAAACGCTTTGGTTTTATTGGATCTTTTGGAGGATATGCTTCTTCCACGACCTTATAACTAGAAGTAATAGCTTTTTTAGTAACCCTACTCTCTTCCCTTTTTTTCAAAAAATACTCATACATTGTAGAGGTAAGCTTATGCTTTCCTTTAAGCTCAATAAGTCTTATCTCTTTTGATGGGAAAGGTAATAACTCAGCTCTTAGATCTTTTCTTTGACCTTTTAGATCTCTTTGGACATATAAAACTGATGATTTTAACATGTTAATATTCTGTAATATTTTTGATCTCAATACATCTATTTGAGAAGATAAAATAATTACATCAGGATATTCAGATGTATATTTAGAACTTAACTTATTTAGTTCAAGCTCTAACGCCTCTAATTTAGTAACCAAAGTGTAAGTTCCATTATCTCCAACCTCTAACAAAAGTGGTCCAATAGAGTTAATATTATTACCCTTTTTTAAAATCTTCATAATATTCTCAATCATATTTAGCTTTAAACCATTTTTTGAAAGCTTTATCTCAATATCACTCAATTTTTTACTTATAGTATCAACCTGAGAAGAGGGTTCAATAATAACCTTATTATTAATTTTAAACTGAATTAAATCCTCTTGTAAAGTAATCAACTTTCTCTCTCTTGAGGCTATTTCTTTATTTAGAAAATCTAAAATTTTATTATTTTCTCTACTTTTATTCTCTTTTCCCGCTACAATAAAAGCTTTTGCCAACTTATTGAGATACTCTTTTGCTCTTTCAGGAATATTATCTTCATAACTTATTTTAATAAGAGGAGCGTTTTCAGTCACTTGTTTCACAATAAGTCTATTTCTAATAATATTCTCATAAACAGCTCTTGTGTCACCCAAAATTTTTAAATACAATGGTTTATCAAATTCTATCTTTTTTTTATTACTCCTTTTTTTCTCTATTATAAATGAGAAAAGTTTTGTCTTAATTAATTTGCCATAACGATAATGTCTATTTTTGTCATCAATTTCTAAAAGTTTTTTATTGAAATAGCGATGACTGAAATCTTCTTTGAGATTATGCTCTATCTTCAAAGAGTACTCATTATCCCCTTCTGGTGTAATTTTTATAATTTTATTCACAATTTTTTTATCAATATCTGAAATATTTTTGATCTTAATAGGAATATTATCCCCATAAATTTCTACCTTTTTATTAAAATCTTTTTTAATAAAAACCTCTGTTTGGAAATTCATCTCTTTAATAATTTTTTTATTGAGATCATAGGTCTTTAAAAGCTCAATCTCTTTATCTATCTCAATATTATTTGAATAGAATGCACTTTTCAAGAGATCATCCCCTACACTATTACGATTTGGATCATAAGTAGTAACCTCAACCATAGAACTTGCACTATATATAGAAGGTTGAAAATATAGATATATATATACCAAAAGAAATGATAAAAATGTAATTATAAGTATAAAAATTTTATAGTTAAAAAGTGTCGCGAGAAGCTCTCCAAACTTAATCCCATCTGCACTATTACTATCATCTACACTATATTTTCTATTCTGCTCCATATCTACTCTCCCCAACTGGATAAAACTTTAACTGTAATAAATGGTGACAAAATACTACCTATAAGACTAAATATTGGACTAACATCATTGACTTTAGCATTGAATGCTTTCATATCATTCGGTAAAACATATACAATATCATTTGGATGAATCATCAAACTAGCCGTTCTCAATGAATTAAAGTCCGTCAAGTCAACAAGTTGAGAATGAATTCTATCCTTGCCACTTCTTAAAATCATAATCGACTTTTTATTTGCACTATCTTTAAAGTCACCCGCCTTAGATAGAAGTTGCATTAATGGAATCTGTTCATTAAGAAGTTTTATCTCTCCTGGTCTATTTACCTCTCCCACAACATAAGCTCTTTTATTTAAAACCTCTATATAGATATCAGGTGATTTTAAATATTTTCTAAATGCACCTTCAATTTTATCTAAGGCTTCTGTTTGTGTTAAACCTGCTATTTTAATAGATTTTACAAGGGGGAGACGAATATCTCCCTTTGAGTTAACCAATATCCCAACATCTTGACCTCTATTTTCAGAAGAGGATGTACTTAAGTGAGGGTTTTCATAGACAATAACAGATACCCTATCATGAGGAACAATTTTATATTCAAACTGTACATCATCAAGTCCTTGAAGAATAATACTATTATTTACATCACTATTTATATCAGCCTGACTAAAGAGTATAAATTCTTTTTTATTACTACACCCTAATATTATAAATAAAGTAAAAAAATAAAATATATGTCTAATCATGCCAAATCTCCTAATAATAGATTAAAAAATATAATTTTTAATTAAAAAGTATTCTATCTAAAATAGAATAAAATACTTTTTAATTTTAGAAAGCTATGTTTTTAAATATTTTTAAACATTTATATTATACAACTATTATTATAAAACAATATTTAATATTTTATAATATTTAATCTTTCAATATCCGAAAATTGAATATTCAACATAAAATATAATTTTTGTCACTTCTTTAGGATATGGATAGTCCTTATATGCTGATCTAATTGTCTCCAAAGTATTATTATCCAAAGCTCTATATCCAACTTTTCTTTTCAGATATAGGTTACTTATATCACCATTAGGATGAAGGTTGAAAGAGACTATATTTGTGCCTTCCTGCCCTGTTCTAGCGGCTATTGCACCTGATGGATAACCTCTTTGAGTAAGTCTATTTTGTGTAATTCTATGTATGCTATCCAGATGATCTACAATAAATTTTTGTTGTACAGTAGAGAAGTTATTAAAATCTTTACCATAAAGTTTTTGGATCCTAGGAGAGGGCTTTATTTTGTGATTAATTGAGTTATGAACAGGTTCAACAGGAGAAGAGAATGATTCATTGCTCATGATAGGATCTGGGATATAGATCATATCTGATTCAGAAATCATCTTACTATTTTTTTTATTATTTTTTTCTTTTGTTACTTTTTTTCTATTTTTTCTCTTTTTTTTTCTCTTTTTCTCCACAATAACTTTTTTTGTTATTTTTACTTTATTTTTTTTAGTTATATTCTTTTTTTTATTTTTCTTTATAGTTGAGGGGATAATCTCTTTATCTTTAATAGAAGGTTTTACAGATTTTATGGGTTTAGTAGATTTTATAGGCTTATTTATAGGTTTAATAGTAGAAATAGCTCTAATATCAATTTTTATTATATGATCATCTGTAGATTCTTGTTTAACTACACGTATATCTCTAAATTGTATCCAATATAGCCATATTAAGAACATATATATAAAGACAGTAATCATAAATGCCAGTAATATTCTCATAACACTTCCTTATCAAGAAATCTAAAATCCGAAAGATAGTATAATCAAAAAAATTTTAATCTGGATAAAAAAGGAATAAGAACAATATGAGTTATAAAAAAAGTGAACAAGCATTTAAAGAGGCATATGGTGTAATTCCAGGAGGTGTTGACTCACCTGTTAGAGCATTTTCTAGTGTAGGAGGAACACCTGTTTTTATAGAAAAGGGAGAGGGTGGGTATCTAATTGATATTGATGGAAACAGATATATAGACTTTGTACAGAGTTGGGGACCTCTTATTTTAGGTCATGCTGATAGTGATGTCCAAAAAGCTGTTATAGATGCAGTTAAAAATGGACTTAGCTTCGGAGCACCCACTACAACAGAGACTAAATTGGCTACAGAGATCGTGGAGATGTTTGATACAATAGACAAAGTTCGATTTGTCAGCTCAGGAACAGAGGCTGTAATGTCTGCTATTCGTTTGGCTCGTGGATATACAAAAAGAGATGATTTTATTAAATTTACAGGATGTTACCATGGTCACGCAGACTCTCTACTTGTTCAAGCAGGTTCAGGTATGGCTACTTTTGGAAATCCATCTAGCCCAGGTGTTCCTGCGGATCTCACCAAACATACCCTTCTTGCAACTTATAATGATATAGATAGTGTAAAAAAATGTTTTGCAGATAGTGAAAATGGTGTATCCTCTATCATTATAGAGCCAATTGCAGGAAATATGGGGCTTGTTCCTGCTGATGAAGCCTTTTTAGAAGAGCTAAGAGAACTGTGTGATGAGCATGGAGCATTACTAATATTTGATGAAGTAATGAGTGGATTTAGAGCTTCACTAAGAGGATCTCAAGGAATTATCTCTGTCAAGCCTGATATTATAACACTTGGAAAAGTTATCGGTGCAGGTATGCCTGTTGGTGCATTTGGAGCTAGTAGTCAAATCATGGCTCAACTCTCTCCAGAAGGTCCTATATACCAAGCAGGAACACTGTCAGGCAATCCTGTTGCTATGGCTGCGGGTCTAGCTAGTTTAGAGAAATTAAAAGCCAATCCTGAAATCTATACTATATTAGAGAAGAGAGCAAAAAGACTTGTAGAGGGATTTAAAGAAGCATCTGATGCTGTTAATATTCCTATGGTTATAGAGACAAGAGGCTCTATGTTTGGATTTTTCTTCTCTGATAAACCTGTCAAAAATTTTGATGATGCTCTAGAGAACAACTCTGAACTCTTTGGAAAATTTCATAGTAAGATGATCGAAAAAGGTGTCTATCTTGCATGTTCATCATTTGAGACTGGGTTTATATCTATAGCTACAACAGATGAGATGATTGAAAAGGCAATTATTGCAGCCAAAAAGTCACTCAAAGAGCTAACAGAATAATGATTATAATTCCTGCACGGATAGGATCAAGCCGTTTTCCAAATAAAGTCTTGGCTGATATAGGAGGATTGCCTATGGTAATCCGTACAGCCAAAGCTGTTCAAGATATAGATAGAGTAGCTATAGCCACAGACTCTCAGGAGGTAATAAATATAGCAAAAAGCTATAATATTCAAGCAATTATGACCTCATCAGAACACCACTCAGGAACAGATCGTATATATGAAGCTTCTGAGAAACTCAATTTAGCTGATAGTGAGATAATTATCAATGTACAAGGAGATGAACCTTTTATCGAAACAGAAGTTGTTCAAGCTATTTTTGACTTAACAAAAGCAAACATTCATAATGATAAAATAATGATGAATTCATGTTATAAACGTATAAATAATCCTGAAGCAGATGATCCAAATATCGTAAAAGTTGTCACAGATGAAAATGATATAGCACTCTATTTTTCTAGAGCAAAAGTTCCATACCCTAGAGATCATCACTTTGATGAGTACAAAGGGCATTTAGGTATTTATGGTTTTACAAAAAGATCTCTCTCACTCTTTTGTCAACTAAAGTTATCTCCATTAGAAGATATAGAAAAACTTGAACAGCTAAGAGCCTTATATCATGGGTATCAAGTAGCAATGGTCAAGGTAGAGACAGAGAGTTTTGGTATAGATACACCTGAAGATTTAGAGAGAGCTTTAGCAAAAAATCACATTAACTAACGATTTATAATCTATTTGCCATTGGTTTACAAAGATCTTATATAATACCAACATGAAAGATGTAGATGATAAAGACCTCCTCTTTTGAATCTACTTTGGAATATCTAAAATTTCAAAATGTTATGAAGCTTTTTATTGTGAATATTTTATATGACATTATAATAGATAATATTTTTAAACAAACTCCCCCTCCTACTCCTTCTTCAGTAAGAACTTCATCTCATATCTTTCTAATCAAAATTGATTATAATAGTAAATCATAATCAAAGGATACAAATGTTAAAAAAAACCTTACTCCTCACTACTCTTCTAGGTTCAACACTTTTTGCAAATAGTGTTACCTTTAACCATGCTCCTAAAAATCCTAAACATAGACTTCCTAGCAGTCAGAATGAGATTCTATCATTTAATAGCATATTAAATGAGTCTATCGATGCTGTTGTAAATATATCCACACGAACAATAAACTATAAAGGTGATCTAAATCGTCAATTTTTTAAAGAGTTTTTTGGAAATCAAATGCCTCCTCAAAAGAGTGAAAATTCATTAGGATCAGGAGTTATCATCTCAAAAGATGGATATATTGTAACCAATAACCATGTTATAGATGGTGCAGATGAGATATCTGTTACAATTAACCATAGAGATAGAGAGTATATAGCCAAAGTAATAGGAAGAGACCAAGGAAGTGATCTTGCTGTTATCAAAATAGAGGCAAAAGATCTTAAAGCAATCACTTTTAGTCATAAAAAGGATATTAAATTAGGAGATGTCGTATTTGCTATTGGTAACCCTTTTGGTGTGGGTCAAACAGTAACACAGGGTATTATATCTGCATTAAATAAGTATGGTGTAGGGATTAACCAATATGAAAATTTTATTCAAACTGATGCATCTATAAATCCAGGAAACTCTGGTGGAGCATTGATTGATTCTCGTGGGGCATTAATAGGAATCAATTCAGCTATACTATCTCCAAGTGGAGGAAATAATGGTATTGGATTTACTATTCCTATAGATATGGTCAAGAATATTGTTACAAAATTAGTTCGAGATGGAAAAGTAGAGAGAGGCTTCATGGGAGTCAATATCTCAAAAGTGACAAAAGAGCTTAAGGCTCTATATGAACATAAAGAGGGAGCTATTGTTACAAATGTACAACATGGTTCTCCTGCAGAAAAAGCACAACTACAAAGAGGAGACCTCATATATGCTATCAACAATAAAGCTGTTACAAATCCTCATGATCTCCAACAGATAGTTGTATCATTTCGTCCACATGAGACTATAACTCTTTCAATAGAGCGTGAGGGTCAAGAGATAAAAAAAGAGCTAAAATTAGCAAATATGCATGGAGACACTCTTGCTACTAGCGCTATAGACAAAGATTTTGATGGACTCTATCTTAATGAGTTAAATGACAACAATAGAAAACAGTTTGGTATCCCTAGCCATATTATAGGTGTAGTGGTTGAAAAAGTAACACATAATTCACAAGCATATATAGATGGATTTAGTGTAGGAGATATTATCATACAGATTGAGAATCAAGATATACAGACACTCGAAGATACAGAAAAAGCATTAAATTTATACAAAGGAAAAGCTAAACGAATCTATATCAATCGAGGAGGAGAGATTTTATTAGTGGTAAAAGACTAATCCTCAAAAATAATAATATCGTAACTGCTTGTTGTAACTACAGATTTATGAGTAGGTACTGAGCCATTACGATTAACTTTACTAAGCTCTTCACGAAGAGAGTCTATCTCTTCGGTCATTAGATCCATCTGTTTTTTGAGTTTTAAAATCACATCAACTCCAGCAAGATTAATACCCATCTTTCTAGTCAATTGAAGCACCAATTTTATTTTATCTATATCTCTTTGAGAGTATAGTCTCATACGACCTTGTGTTCTAGAAGGCTCTATCAAGCCCTCTTTTTCATACTGTCTTAGCGTCTGAGGATGAATATCTAAAATAGAGGCAACAACAGAGATAAGATAGACTGGCTCATCATAACTATGCATCTCTAGTCTCACTATCAGGTAGTTTATCTAAAAGTATCTCTTTTAGTTCATCATCAAAATTATCAACATTAGGTAGAACAATATTTGCGATGAGATAGAGATTACCCGATAGAGATGTTTTTCTATTGGTAACTCCTGCACCCTTTACTCTAAATTTTTGTCCATTTTTTGTATTTTTAGGGACTTTTAGAGTAATAGACTCATGAATCAATGTCTCTATTTTTACCTTACCACCAAAAAGTGCTGTTTTTAGTGGTACATCCATAGAGAGATAGAGGTCATCCTCTTTTCTCTCATACATATCAGAATCAGCTACCTCTACTTTTATAAGAAGATCCCCTCTATGTGTGCCAACAACATTCCCTTTACCTCTAACTCGTAGTGTCTCTCCACTCTTAATACCAGCTGGTATCTTTATATCGAAGCTATCGTCACTTATAGAGATATTATGTTTACCTCCCTTTACGGAGACATAAAAGGGAACTACTATAGAGAGTTTATGATCAATATCTTGTGGTTTGCCACCTCCTCCAAAAGCAGAACCACCAAAACCACCAAAGCCACTAGAGGAACCACCACCTGATCTTGACCCAAAGGATGAACCACCCCCAAAAATACTTCTTAGGAGATCATCTAAATCAACATTACCCTGTTGTTGAGCAAAATCATGGAAGTTTTGACCACCAAACATCTGGTCACCATACATATCATACTCATCTTTCTTTTTTCTATCCGAAAGTACTTCATATGCAGCATTAATCTCCTTAAATTTATCAATGGCATCTTCATCTTTATTTACATCGGGATGGTACTTTCGTGCCAACTTTCGATAAGCTTTTTTTATCTCTTCGGGACTTGCCTTATCACTTATACCTAATGTTTCATATAAACTTTTTGCCATCATCTTTCCTAAATTATTGAATTTTAATTGAACATGATTATATCAAAAACTCTTAGTCTATGTCAATCAAGGTTGAATTTTTTTTACTTTTCACGCATCAATATAGTTATAACAATTACAGGAGGAATAGCTATTGCAGAGAGATAAGAGGTTATATTCAAAATAGCGTTATTATTCAAATAAAAAAAACCTAAAATCAACAGAGCATATGCACCCAAACGATAAAAAGAGAGTGCAGCTTTGCTATCTTTTGTAACTTGCCAAACAGAGCGACGACTCTTCTTCATTTTTTCTCTCTCTTGGGCAACAACTTCTCTCATAGATTGCTCTTTATCTATTAAGGTATCATCCTCTTCACCATATAGATCAAAAGGATCTTCTATCTTATCTATAGTATCACGATTATCTTCTGCAACAACAATACCTGCATCTACTCTACTTTGAACCATATTCCGATAAGAGATTATGGAAGCAAATATAATTAAAGAGGAGGATATAAAACCTATCTGAGAGTTGATAAGCCATCCTCTCTCCCCACTTAAAAAACAAAAAATTATAATTCCAATATCTATAATCAATAGTGCATTAATAGCTTTTTTCATTAATATTTATCATCCTCATCACTATCATCATACTTTTTATGTCTATATCTAGGATCATCTGCTAGTTCATCTAGGGATTTTTTTTGCTTCTCATAAGCTTTATAGACATTGAGTATAGCCGCAGCTACTCCCCAAAATACACCTAACCATAATAACCAAGAGTAACCAAATATATTTTTGAGTAATAACCCAATTCCTACTCCCAATAAAATAGCAACTACCATTGAGATACCTAAACTTAATCCGTCAGCAGCAACTACTATTTTTTTTAACTTTGGCTCTTCCTTTTCTGCCATTTCTATTCCTTATTTTAATCTTATTTAACATTATATCCAATGAAAAATCTAACGCTACTTTATTGTGTTTCATTTAAAATAAATGAAAAATAAATTTTAATTTATTTGCTTAAGTTTAAGTTTATATTTGATATAGTAAAAAAGATTTAAAAGCATTAGAAAAGGAATATCAACATGAGTCATCAAGAAAAAATGAATTTCATAGAGAATCTTCGCATTGCGATCCAATCATATAATGGTTTCACTACTTCAGAGAAAAAATATGGAGAGAACAATATCTATCAATGGATGGGTAGTGATGGAAATTTGGACACCTTTGTACAAAAATTTGCTGAATTATCACTTGATATTAGACCCTTTCTATTGGAAAAAAATCTAATAAGAGCTTAAATATCATCCCTATTCCAACGTAGAGGATCTAAGAGAGTATCATCATGAATATGCTTAAAAGAGGCTTTTATCATTTTGAAAATATTACTATTTTTTTTCTCTAAATCCTCCAACCATATCTTCATATCCGCTCTAGCGTGGGGCATCTTTACATCTTTGAGCATAGCAGGACACGCCTCATCACCTATTGGCTGAAAATTGTTCTCATCGGCAAAAGCTCTAAGCTGTTTCTCTCTAGCTTGAATCAGTGGTCTTATCAGATGAAATCCTCTATCTGTTTTATATATAGGAGCCATAGCTCTCATTGTCCCATTGTAGAACATATTCATAAAAAAGCTCTCAACAGTATCATCAAAGTGGTGACCCAAAGCTACTTTATTAAAACCATGCTCCTGAGCATAACTATACAATGCTCCTCTTCTCATTCGCGAAAAATAGGAACAAAATGAGGAGTTTTCTCTAATTGCACCATTAGAGATCTCAAAGATATTGGTATCATATATAGTATGTTTTATATCATGCTCTCTACAGTGGTCTGCAACTTGATCATACACTTCTCCTGGCATACCATATTTTATAGTACACGCTTCAAACTCAAACTCAAATGGTGCATGTCTTTGGATATGCTTTAGTATATGTATAAGAGCAAGTGAATCTTTACCTCCACTTAGCCCTACTAAAACCTTGTCTCCCTCACCTATAAGTCTAAACTCTGCATTGGTTTTTCCAGCAATACGAAGAAGCTTTTTGCTGATGACTACTCTACTCAATACTCTCTACCATATCCAATATAAAATTTGCTGAAATCTTGGCTGAGCCTATCATAAACTCATCAAAATCCATCCCTGCATCATCATTGGCAGTATCAGAGATGGCACGAAGAACAAAAAAGGGAACACCTAATGCATTACATACAACAGCTACAGATGCTCCCTCCATCTCCAATGCATCTGCTTGAAAAGTCGAGGAGATAAACTCTTTTCGCTCAGACGATGCAACAAACTGATCTCCTGTAGCAATAGTACCCTCAATCAAAGAGAGTCCATTTTTGGAAGCAACTACTTTTGCAATCTCTCTAAGCTCTTTATCTGTCTCAACAAATACTGCTCCCTCAGGTACAAAACCATGAGGATGACCAAATACAGTAATATCCAAATCATGTTGGCAAAGTTTATCTGCAATTATCAAATCTCCAATATGTAGCTGAGGATTAATCGCACCTGCAACACCTGAAAAGAGCAATTTAGTACATCCAAATTTTTCTAATAGAGTGGAAGCTGTTAAGGACGAAAAGACTTTTCCTATTTTAGAGTAGGCAATAACCAACTCTTTACCTTTATATGTTGCCTCATAATAGCTATTATCTGCATACTCTATTTTTTTTATATTTTCTACTTTTTCTAAAAGAGGTTCTATCTCTTCTGGCATCGCACCCATAATTGCTATTTTACTCATTATCTGTTCCTAATCGTTAATTCAAAAGAGGATGGTATCGAAAATATTATAAAGATTCAAAGCTTTTTTTAAGTTCTTCTCCATAAATATTTGGACTTAGAGTACGACAAAGTCTTTTATACTTTGGGTTATCGGTAAATGCAAAAGATTTTGCATTAGATTGTTCTATCAAACTATAAAATAGACTTTCACTCTCTATACCATCAAAAGGTTTCGGATCAAAGAGAATATATTGATACTTATCATGACCTAATCTCTTGGTAAACTCCTCTTCAGAAGAGTAGACATCAACATGATACCCAAGATTTTTCAAAATAGAAGAGTATATTTTTCCTGTAACTTTAGTCTCTTTATACAAAAGAATATTCTTGATAGGAGATACCTCTTTTATAAAATAACTATCTAAAACCTCTTTTATTCTTTTTATATCTATAGGCTTAGCAAGATGATCATCCATCCCTATTTTTAAATATTGGTCAATATGACATTTATCATTATTAGCTGTCAAAGCAACAATAGGTATAGGGGGAATTATATTTTTTGATTCCTCATACTCTCTAATCTTTTTAGTCGCTTCTATTCCTGAGAGAATAGGCATCTCTATATCCATCAAGATCATCTTATATATATGATTCTGATAGAGATTCACAGCCTCTACTCCATTATTAGCAAAAGTTACACTTATACCCATCCTCTTAAAGATATTAAAAATAAGCTTTTGGTTAATAGTGTTGTCTTCTGCAATCAATATATCACTATCATTATCTCTAAGCAGTAGATCTTTCTTCTCTCTTTGAAACTTACCTATAGTTAAAGCTTTTACTATTTTTGTATAGTTGATAGGCTTAAATATAAAATTACTAACACTCTTCTCATATAGTGTAGTTATCATATTCATATCTGTACAGGTTATTAATATAATATTGGTTTTCAAAGCAAGAAATCTATCTAGTAAGCCCTCCTCGTGTGTATATCTATGGTTTATAAATAATATATCAGGTAGCTCATGCTCTTCCAAAAGAAAGATCTCTTTTTTGGTATAGGTTTGATAGGGTATACCTGTAGATAGAATATACGCTTTAAGATTATCATCAATATCTTTATAGATGTTCTGCTTTTGAGGGACAATATAAGCGATACTTTTCTGTTTTATATCTGGAACCACTCTTGGTTTGGTATCTTTTGATTTCTTGAAATCAAGTGTAAAGAATAGTGTTGTACCTATACCTATCTCACTCTTTATCTTCAACTCTCCTCCCATCATAGATACAAATCTACTAGAGATTGTCAACCCCAATCCTGTACCTCCAAACTCCCGAGTTGTACTACTATCTGCTTGGGAGAATGCTTCAAATATTTTTTTGATCTTCTCCTCCCTTATCCCTATTCCTGAATCCTTAACCGAAAAAAGTATCTTTACACTATCTTCAGACTCTTGAACTTTTTTTACAGATATATTAACAACCCCATGCTCTTTGGTAAACTTAATCGCATTGCTCAATAGATTTAACATAACTTGTGAGATTTTTGTAGAGTCTCCCATTATATTAGTAGGTATAGATGGATCTATATATAATCCAAGCTCAATATATTTCTCGGCTACTTTTGTAATATAGGACTCTATTGAGTTTTCTATCTTCTCTATCATATCAAAAGGGTGAGAATCCAACTCCATCTTTCCAGAAGAGGCTTTAGAAAAGTCTAAAACATCATTAACCAAATTTAATAAATTATTAGAAGATCTCTCTATTGTAGAGACAAACTCTCTCTGCTCACTATTTAGCTCTGTCTCTTTTAGAATAGTCGTAAAGCCCAATATTCCTGTTAGTGGAGTTCGAAGTTCATGAGATATATCCGCAATAAAGTTAATATTATCATCTTGTGTATCTTTAGAGTAGATTAGATAAAAAAAGAGTGAAAAAATAAGAATAGTAACTATAGTAGTAAGAAACAGAACCTCTTTTATGATTGGAATATTATAAAATATAAAAAAATTATAACTCAAAATTATGGTTACAAAGAGAGAAAGAAGAGATAGGAATATTTTTTTTTCATATTTTTTTAATACCATTGAGACAACTTTTTAATTTATTATAACATAATTTTATTAATATAGTTATGAAATACAATTTTAAGGTTAAGCTGGAAATAAACTAACCCAGCTTAAAAAACAACTTTAAGGTAGGTGTCTATAGAGCTTTAATTGCCTCAATAGTAGATTGCAGAGATGCCATATCACTTATGTTAAAATGTGGCTTTTTAGTAGCTTTTCGATTAAGCCCTTTAAGAACATTTCCATGACCAAACTCAATATAACAATCAACCTCATCATCAATATTTGCAATAGAGTGCTTATATTTGACAGGAGAGACCAACTGCTCAGCCAACAGATCCAACGCCTCTGCTTTTGATGAGTATTTTTTGGCTGTAACATTAGATACAACAGGAGCCTTAAACTGATCTTTTATCATCTCTTCTAGTTTTGGTAATAGTGGCTCGACTGCACTTTGAAGAAGTGGACAGTGCGAAGCTACAGACATATTGAGAAGCATAGCTCGTTTAGCTTTAGCATCTTTGAGTACAGGAACTAACGCCTCCAGATCTTTTTTGATACCTGCTATAACTATCTGTCCATCAGAGTTATAGTTTACAGCCCAAACTTGAAGCCCTGCTTCTCTCTGCTCTTCACAGATCTTCTCAACTACCTCATCAGAGAGTCCCAATGAGACCATCATTCCAACCTCTTGTGTAGAACAAGCCTCAGCCATCAGCTTACCTCTAAGATTGACAAGCTCTACAGCATCTATTGCATCCAAAGCACCTGTAGCTACCAAAGCAGAAAATTCACCTAATGAGTGTCCCATAGTAATAACTGGTTCTATATCCATAGCATCTGTAAAGAGCCGATGAGCAATTGCTCCTACTAGTAGAATAGCTGGTTGAGTAAACTCTGTTTGCCCCAGATTATCATTCTCTTCAAAAAGAAGATTCTCAAAATCTATACCTATTCTATCCCCAGCAGATTTAACCATCTCTTTAGCAATCTCTGAGTTATCAAAAAAGTCTTTTCCCATGCCAACAGCTTGAGAACCTTGACCAGCAAATAAAAATGCACACTTTACGGACATATTAATCCCCTTTAATTTAAAAATTGTGATATTTTATCTAATTTGTCTTACGAACATATAAGGTATAGTACTTTAATGTTTTTCTTCTCCAATAATCATACCCCTTATCAAAGTCAACAACCCATGCATATAGATCATTCTCCTCTGAAGATGTCCAAAAACAGCCATCTTTTGGTAAGACTTCCAAAAACTCTTGCACGATAAAAAGGTTCTCTCCTTTTGAGTTTTTTGCGCTATATTTAGTAAGTAGCTTCTCTAACTCCTCTACAGTTGGTAATCTCCAACCTGTATAGGAAGCAATTTGAAGGTGTTGTGCATACTCTTTTGCCTCTTCCCAAGTATACAACATCGAATTAGGAAATCTCTGAAACATAAGTTCACCTAAGAATAACACCTCATCAACCTTATATATAGTATCTCTTCTATTATTTTTTATATCTCTTTTTTGGATCAACAGGCTATCCAATTTTTTTATCTCTAGCAACTCCTTCTCCAAACCATTAACTTTTGATTTTATCTCATCTATCCTAAGTTTAGCATACTCTAATTTCTCTGCTCGTTGTTGATATATCTCACTATTATTGAGTTTAATCTGCATATTATCTCCTTTCAAATAGAATTAAAAATGTTATTATTTGTTAATATATTAACACATTTTAAGAAAATAGTTACTTAAAGTGTTATTTTGTTAATAATTACATGATATAATTAACTTAAATATATTTGAGGAGAATATCATGTTGAAGTTCTTTTTACCACTATTTACTATTTTAATAGGAATAAGCTATCTTTTTTCATGTGGTGATACCCAAGTCACTTATTCAGAAAAATGTTTAGAGCCTAAAGAGTCTGTAGAAGATACAAAGCAGATAGTTTGTCAGGTAGAGAAAGTAGAAATACCTCAACTTTCTCACAAAAAAGAGATTGACCTAAAGACAGAGATAAGATACCTTTTTCAAGAGGCGATAGAGTCAAAAAATCAAGAAAAGTATAAAAGTGCTTTAAAGAGCTATAATCTCATCATAGATAAAGTAAAAAATAAAAAAGAGGTCGAATTTTTAAAAGAGTTTGCAAAAGCCTATTTTCTACAAGCCTACATTTATAAAACACACCTAAGTGATAATGATGAAGCGATCAAATCTTATAATTTTGTTATTAAAAAATTTCAAAAAAGTGAAGATATAGAGCTATTAAAACTCTACCATACAGCTCAAACTTTAAAGATCTATCTAATAACAGGTTATGAGTCTATTGAGATATATAATCAGATAATCCAAAAGTTTAAAAATAGCAAAAATGTAGAACTACTACAGATGTATGCGTCTGCTCAACGTTTTAAGAGTTATCTTGTTGATGAGGATGAGACTTTAGAGATATATAATGAGATAATAGAAAAATTCAAAAATACTAAAGATAAAAAACTTCTAAAAGAGTTATCAACAGCACAACTATCAAAAGCCTATCTTTTAAGTGAATACTTTGAAGATGACCAAGAGGCAATAGAAGTTTATGATGAGTTTATCGAGAAATTTGATCAGTATAGTAGCTTCAAACAAGATGTATCTAATGCACTCTTCTCTAAAAGTCTATTGGTCATGAAAGATAGTGGAGAGGAGTCTATGGAGATCCTCGATCATATTATTGAGAGACATGAACTATCAAGAGATACCAATCTTCCAAAAACCGTAGAGTATGCAATTATAAATAATATTGAACTATCACTTATCACAAGTAATGATGATGCTAGATATAGAGAGTTAGCAGATAAGTATCTAAGTAAACTAGAGGATACTAAACCTCAGTTGGAGATGCTAAATATCCTAAAAAATGCACAAGAGTTAGATCAAGACAAAGAGATGACTCAGTGGAAAAAAGAGTATAAAGATTATAAATTTGAAGATTGGAGTTTTCAAGAGTTACGAGAATGGAACAGCCAAATAGAGGAGAGTGAATCTAAAAATAGAATTAAAAACTATCTCGATGAATTTATAAAACATCACACCCCTCCTCCTTATACTAAAAATTAATCAGTAACCACTCTATGTCCAACGAACTTAGAGTAGTTGTCTAGGATAAGACCACCTCGTCTAAATCCAAGTCCACAACCCTCATAAGCAAAGAATACTCCTGCTTGGTAGCTCTCACCTTTGCTGTCAGTTGGAAACTCTACATACTCTTGGAAAATAGAAGCAAACTCGCCATACTCTCCGTCTCTCTTTTCGATTACTTTGTTGTTTTCATCTAAGATAGTAGTGTTTGCACCTTCGCGTCCAAAGATTTTCTTCTCCACCTGAGCAATACCCTCAAGAGGTTCAAAGTCAGTCTCTAAAAGAAGAGGATGATTTGGATATAGATCCCAAAGTATCTTCATAAATGCTTTTGACTGAAACATAAGTGTATAGGCAGGATTGAGGATAATTGCCTTTTGGTTCTCTACAATTTGAGTCAAGAGTCTTGCTAGTTCGCTCTCCTCTATGGCAATATCTTCCCAAGGATAGAGTTTGAACCAATACTCATAGTTTTCATCATTGTAGAAGATACCCTCATCTCCTGCGAACTCTACATCTTCCATATAGGCAAACTCTGTCACAAATCCTGCCTCTTTGGCTATAGTTTGAAGAAGCTTGACTGTACTCTCCTCCTCTGTATTATCTTTTACAGAAGAGAATAGGATCTTCCACCCATCATAGTGTTTATCAAAATCCCTAATATCGTCCTCCATCATAATAAGCCGTTTGAAGTTATCTCCTATCGCCTCATATAGATTGTTGAACTGATGACTCTCCTCTAATCCATTAGCTTTGAGCATAGCCCACTGCAAGATAGAAGTCTCAAATAGAGCTGTTGGAGTATCTGCATTGAACTCTATTAGTTTGATAGGTTTGCCATCAAGACCACCAGCAAGATCAAATCTTCCATAGAGATGCCAATGAACATCATTGTCCCAGCTCATCTTTACCGCATCGATCAGATTAAAAGGGATACCAAGTTCATGAAAAAGATCATTCTCTATCACATACTCACCTGCCTCAGCAAACATATCATAGAGTTCATTGACAGCTTTATAGTAAGCATCCGCTTCATCTGAACTTATCTCTACAATTTCACTCGCTACATAAGGGGTCTTATCAGGATCAGTATGCCAATAGAACCCAATACCCTCTAAAAACTTATTATCGGGTAGTGTTATGGGTTTAAGTTTCATAGATTAACCTCCAAAGCCTGACGATCGTCGGCTAGAACTACTTGATCTTGCTGGAGCGGATGGTTTTTTTGCAAAACCAGACTGTCTTGTGCTACTACTTCTGGTAGTTGATGATCTGCTAGAGGTAGCACCTGGTCGGCTCATACTTCCTGCTTTTCTATTTCCAAAGCTACTTTGTGAACGAGAGTAAGCTTGTGGCGAACGGTAGCTTCTTCTCTGATTCTGTTGATAGTTTTGGTTGTTTTGAAGTTTATTCATCAACGCAGCACCAAGCATACCAGCAGCAGCACCAGCGAGAAGAGTTCCTGCGAGACCCATTCCTCCACTCTCTGTGACCTGCTCAGGTGTTTTAGTAAGATTTGAAGTACCAGCTTCAATCTTTGCCTCTTCCTCTTTGATAAGTTTATCAAGCTCAGCATCAGAGAGAATTCTCTCAGTTCCATTGGCATCTTGTAAGATAACTCGTGTTTTAGCACTTGGGATCTCATCTATAATCTTATAGGTTTTATCTGATTCTTGCTTGATGGTTATAGTAGCACCATCCTTCTTTGCTACATCAGCTATCTTTGGATCTGCTGGTTTCTCCTCTTGTGGAGCATCACCACAACCGCTAAGTGTGGCAATAACCAAAGCACTTATACTACCTACAATCGTATAGTTTGAAATCTTCTTCACATGTTTGTTCATCTTCTGTCCCTTATTTTTAATATAGTCAGTCTCTATATAGCTTCAGTAGCAACTTTAGCCACACGCAAAGCAAATGCAGACTTATCTTTAGGCTCTAAACCTTCCGAAAGTTTAGCAGAATCTAGCAAAATCCAAGCCATATCTTCAAACATATCACTATTATCCAACTTGTCTAGTTTCTTAATCATCGCATGTTCAGGATTTACCTCCAAGATCAGTGGTGTCTCAGGAATAGGCTGACCCATCTGAGCAAACATATGAGCCATTCCTGCCATAGGATCGTTGGCATCTTTGACCACACAAGATGGACTAGTAGTTAGTCTTGAAGTTGTCTTAACCTCTTTGACCTCATCACCAAGAATCTCTGCAATCTTGTCTGTGAGAGATTTGAACTCTTTGCTGATCTCCTCCTTCTCCTCTTCGGTTTTAGAATCAGGTGCATCAATAGTAGTAATATCTTTTAGACTCCACTCTTTATATTGATTAATAGCAGGGGTCACTATCTCATCTATCTCTTTGTCATCCATAAGAATAACTTCGATATTGGCTTTTTTATAAGCCTCTAACAGTGGAGAGTTTTTGAGTATCTTTTCATCTTCTCCAATAATATAGTAGATCTCTTTTTTCTCTGAGTCACCACGGCTTATATAATCAGCAAAAGAGATCATTCCCTCTTCAGTAGAGCTTTTGTATCTTACAATATCAAGAAGTAGATCTTTATTGGTATGATCTTGGAAGATCCCCTCTTTGATCACTTTGTTATACTGCTCTGTAAAGGTAACTGCATTTTCATCTTTTAGTTTTTTGATCGCTTGAAGTATCTTTTTGGTTGCATTTTGTTTGATATTTGCCAAGATTCTATTCTCTTGGAGTATCTCACGGCTTACATTTAGAGGTAGATCTTCTGAATCGATAATACCTTTGACAAATCTCAAATAGGTAGGCAACAACTCTTTGTCATCATCAGTAATAAATACTCTCTTTACATATAGCTTCACGCTACTCTGATAATCTGCTCTATAGAGATCCATAGGAGCTGTCTTTGGAATATAGAAGAGTGTTGTAAACTCTTGTGATCCCTCGACTTTATTATGTAAGTAAGTAAGTGGTTCATCATCACCATGAGAGAGTGTCTTATAGAACTCAATATAGTCCTCTTTTTTTAATGAAGATTTAGGAAGAGTCCAAAGAGCAGTTGCCTCATTTGCTTGTTCTGATTTTTTGACCTTTGTAGTCACTGCATCATCACCCTCTCCTGTAGTCTCATCTTCTGTAAAGTGTAACATAATAGGATAGGCAATATGGTTAGAGTACTTTTTGATAACCTCTTGAGTCTTCCACTTACTCAAAAACTCCTTCTCCTCCTCTTTGAGCTTGATATAGACTACTGTTCCATGCTCCTCTTTGGTTACAGACTTGATCTCAAACTCACCTGTACCATCTGTACTAAACATATAAGCTTGATCTTCACCTGCTTTTTTGGTGATAACATCTACCTGTTCTGCTACCATAAATACAGAGTAGAACCCTACTCCAAATTGACCAATTAGATTACTATCTTTTTTTGCATCACCTGTAAGAGACTCTACAAATGATTTTGTTCCTGATTTTGCAATAGTACCAAGATGATTAATGAGATCATCCTCGTTCATACCTAAACCATTATCTCCAATAGTCAATGATCTATCATTTTCATCTAGGGTTACATTGATCTTTCCAGTCCAACTATCCTCTTTGAAATTTGCATCAGTAAGTTGTAAATAGTTAAATTTATCTATTGCATCACTAGAGTTTGAGATTAATTCTCTTATAAATATCTCTTTGTTTGAATATAGTGAATGTGTCATAAGTTTTAAGAGTTGACCTATCTCTGTTTGAAACTGATGTTTTGCCATCGTTTGTTTTCCTTGTAAATATATTTTTTTGGGATTATATTATATTTTTGATAAGTTTTCAAGTACTCTTAGTAAAAAAATTCACAAAACTTTAGTCTTATTGACTAAATATAAGTCAATATATAGATTCTATTCGTTTTTCACAGTTTTAAATGATAAAATTCCATTTACATTTTAAAATGGGAGATTTTATTGTATGAAATTAAATAGTGTTATAAAAACAATTGTTTTTACAATAGTTAGTTTAGGTATCTTATCAACAAGTGTTGTTGCCAAAGACAAAAATATATTGGCATATAAAGACAGAGGTATCAAATACTATCCAAAATATGTCAAAAAAGGTCTAGTCAAGATTGGTAAAGCTAGTTGGTATGGAAAACCTTTTCATAAAAGACTAACAGCAAGTGGTGAGCGATACAACATGTACAACATGACAGCAGCACACAGAACATATGCAATGAATACTATTCTAAAGGTAACAAATCTAGCGAATAATAGATCAGTCAGAGTGAGAATCAATGATAGAGGACCATTTTATAATTCGAGAGATATTGATCTGTCTTATGGTGCAGCTAAAAGATTAGGAATAACCCAAAAAGGTATAGGGCGAGTCAAGATAGAGGTTGTCTCTAGTCACAAGAAGAGTCATAAACATCATAAAAAAAACGTTCAAAAAAAAACTAAAATAATGGTTCAGCAAAAGAAAAAGAGTCATATTGTGCAAATTGCATCATTTTATGATATGAAAAGTGCCAAAAACTTCAAAGAGAAGCAGAAATTAAAAAATCTTCAAATCGTTGAAAAGTATTTAGCATCAAAAAACAAAACAGCCTATAGAGTTGTCATCAAGTGTACCCCTAAAGAGGCAAACCACATCATCAAGTCAAATGAGTTTGATGGTGCTTACCTTTATGGGGTAGCTAGTTAATCCAACCAGACTACCCATCCTCTCTCTTCCAATAAAGCTTTTGCTTTGGAACAGAGAGGAGCTTGGATGTAGATATATTTTTTCTTGATTAGAGTACCACTGTTATAAGCTTCTAGCTTTTTATGCAGTGCTATAATATCTTCTGCCTCTTTTATCAACATACGACTTTTTTTTGAAACATGAAATATACAACCGTAGTATTTCTTTAGATCAACACCCAGATAGATATTTATCCTCTTTCGACTCTTTAGCTCTTTTGCTGGTACATGTTTTAGTGATTTGAAGAGAAGATTCTCTTCTTGAAGTTTATCTACAATCTCTTTCATATAAAAACTAATAGGAGAGTGTTGTCAAATCTATTCTGTTCTTGTCATAATAGAGATATTTGCCTGAGACAAAAGAGTAGCCCTCTACTTCGGAGAATTCATAAGTAGAATCTTTTGTAAAATTTTTATTGCTTACAATTAGATAGCCCTGCTTGTCTAGTGCATATATCTTATCTTTATAGAGTGCAGAGGTTGAGAAATGAGCAAATTTAAACTTCTTTTCTGCCTGAACAACCATAGACTCATCCAGCTTTGATACTCGCCCATCTTTAGAAAATACAAATACGGAGTCATCATCTATTAAAACTTCAGAAACCTCTCTATCAAACTCTTTTTTCCCTTGATTGCTCACCGAGATAACTTTGTGTGGTGTTGCAGCAATAAGAGATTTTTTGAAACGCTTTAAAAATATAATATTATTCAAAGAGGATTCAGTACTCACATATATCTCTTTGGATACTTTTAGTGTTCTAAGATCTAAAACAACCAACTTACCATCAAGAAGAGGTATAACAACTAAATTATCTACTTGAAGAGGATTTGCAATTCTAGTATCTATACTATAAACTTTTTCCCCTTTGTTATTATAAACAATAGATTTAGTACTAAGATTATAGATACCAAAATTATTATCTTGAAGAAGATATACCAATGCATCCCCTATAATAGTACCAGCAACTAGAGCTTTTGGAAAATTAACCTTCTGCTCTTTGCCATCTATTATAACTTTGCATCCACCTCTCTTATCAGCCACAACAACCTTATTCTCTACACGATTTATAAATCTATAACCATCATTAAGTTTTAAATTAAACTGATCTGTCGAAGTGAGAGTCAAACCACTACTAAGTGTAGCTCCATCTCTACTAAAATATACTATATCTGCTGTTGATCCAACAGCAGTTTTAGGGTGTATAGTTTGTGGTGTATAGTACTCTTTTGAACTACAACCATATAGAGCCAATATAGCCACAGAACTTAAGAGTAGAATTTTACCACGCATTATTATTTACCTTTGATACTATAGTGTTTTATGATTGTAGAGATATTATATACAGGTGACTGCTCAGGGATAAGATCTAGCTGATTTTTAGCTTCTGAAACTCTACCGCCTTTTATAAGAATATCAGCATTATTAACTAAAGCCATCTCCTTATATAACTCAGAAGTCACCTCTTTTTTTTCTATCACAGACAAGTGATATGCACTCATATCAGAGATAAGAGCATTACTATTTGAAGACAAAGCTTTTAGTACTTCTGTGTCTCCATTTTTTACAGCTTGTTTATAACTATATAGCTCAAATAGTGCTGGATTCTCATCTTTTAGTGTAGCTAGTGCCTCTGCATTTTTTTCATCGTTTTGTAAAACATGGTATGCTTCATTTCCAGCTTCAAGTCTCTGCTCTTCTAAAAAACTCATAACTCCTCTAGTTGAAAAGAAGATTACACCTAATGCTATAATTGAGAAGATTTTAATCTTATGTTTTTTATAAAACTTCTCAAGTTTAAATGCGTTTGCGAGCATCTGCTCATCACTACTAAACTCTTTTTTAGCTTCGTCTAAAGTCTCTTTAATACTCAATTTAATACTCCATAATATATTATTAATTTAAATTCTATAATTATAGCAGATATACTATTTGGCTTTCTCTAAATATTTACCATCTACCGTATCTACTTTGATCTTATCACCTTCAAGAACAAAAAATGGTACTTGCACCACTGCTCCACTATCAAGAGTTGCTGGTTTTTTACCACCTTGTGAGTCACCTTTGAAGTTTGGAGGAGTCTCTACTACCTCGTATACAAAAGTTATAGGAATCTCCACAGATATTGCTTTTCCATTGTGAAAAAGTATCTCTGCTTCCATTCCATCTACCATGAAGTTGAAGGTATCTTTGCCTACTTGCTCATGTGTCAAACCGATCTGATCATAAGTTGTGGTATCCATAAACTGTAACATATCACCATCATCATAGAGATACTGCATAGTAGTCTGCTCCAAATCAGGAACTTCAAACTTATCACCTGCATGAACTGTCTTCTCTATTACTTTACCTGACGAGAGGTTTTTAATCTTGCATCGTACAAAAGCAGCCCCTTTACCTGGTTTAACATGTTGAAAATCTACTACTCGATATGGATTACCATCTAACTCTAATCTAACACCTTTTTTAAGGTCTCCCATTGAAATTACTGCCATAAAACTAGAACTCCTAAATTTTTTGTGAGATTATAGCATATTAATTTTACATTGATAAACTGTTTATATTTATTTGATATACTTACAGAATTTTAAAGTAAAGGTACTAAATGAAATTTTTGTTAAAATTTTTTGTATTTATAGGGTTAACAAGCTCTATAATCCACGCAAATGGAATAAAAAACTCCATAGTAAAAATATATACTGTCTCTAAGACACCTAACTATCTTGAACCATGGAATAGCACTATTCAGAGATCCAGTGGATCAGGAAGTATAATATCAGGTAATCGTATCTTGACAAATGCTCATGTTGTCGCCAACCATACATTTTTAGAGGTTAAAAAATATGGAGATACAAAGAGATACCAAGCAAAAGTTTTGGAGGTCTCTCACGATTCTGATTTAGCCCTATTAGAAGTAAGTGATAAAAACTTTTTTAAAGATACTACCGCCTTAACTTTTGGAACTCTACCTGAAATGCAAGATAAAGTTACTGTTTATGGTTACCCTATGGGTGGAAATACCATCAGTATTAGTACAGGTATCGTCTCCCGAATTGAACACAATAGATATGCACATAGTGGAAAAAGCTTTTTAGCTATACAGATCGATGCAGCAATAAACCCTGGAAACTCAGGAGGGCCAAGTATCTCTGATGGCAAAATAGTGGGTGTCGTAATGCAACAGATTACTATGTCTCAAAATATTGGATATATGGTTCCTGTAGATGTAGTCCAACATTTTCTAAAAGATGTAGAAGATGGTCAATATGATGGATTTCCAAAACTCGGTATATATACAGAGATGATCGAAAATCCTACACAAAAAGAGTACTACAAGCTTGATGAAAAAGCTGGAGGTATTCTGGTTGTAGATATACTATACAACTCTCCATTTAGCAAAGTACTAAAAAAGGATGACATCATTACAGCTATAGATGGTCACAAAATAGAGAGTGATGGAACTGTTGAATTTAGAGACTATCAATATACTCATTTCAAATATTATATAGATATGCACCAGTATGGAGAGGAGGTCACCCTTGATATTTTACGAAACGGGGAAAAGATCAAACTCACAGTAAAACTTCCTGCACAGAAAAGTGAAAACAATAATAATATCTACTCAAAACTGGAATATGATAAGATGCCAACATATTTTATGTTAGGTGGATATGTTTTTGTTCCATTGACTCAAAATATACTCAACACCTCTCGTCAAGCACTCTTGCCTCTAAGATATAAATCGACAAAGTTCCCAACAAAAGAGAAACAAGAGATTGTTATTATGCTAAAAGTTTTGGCATCTAATCTAAGCCGTGGTGATTATGGGTTAGGTTTATGGGATTTTGAAAAGGTAAATGGGAAAAAATTTAAAAATTTTCAAGAGTTCTATAAACTTGTAACTGCAAGTAAAGAGAAATATATTGTCCTAGAGGATGAAGATGGATCAAAGATTATAATAGACAAGAAGAAAGCTCTAGAGATAGACAATGAGATTCTTCAAAGATACAGCATCAAATCTACAAAATCTGATGACCTAAAATAGATAAAACTACAAAAAAGAGGTAGAACTAAGCCGTAAGATACGGATAGGGTTCCTCTTTTAGCTCATGGTAGCGAGGGATTTTCTTAAAAAGAGTAGTATAACTCTTCTCATTTGCTATCAGGATATCCAATCTATCCGCCAAAGCACCCTGATATTCAGTCAAATTCTCTATCTTTTCAACAAGTACATCAATATAAGATTGACTCTTCATCACGATATTTTTATCTAGTAAAAAAAGATTTTTATCCTCAAATGCTTTTTTTAACCGTTGCAAATTTTTTAAAATAGGAGGAATACTATCGATATAGTTCTTTACTCGTTTAATATCCTTATGTAGAATAGTATGCTGAGTCTTCAACTGACCACCCAAAATCAACAGTTGATCTCTTCTTACATTCTTTTTAACTTCAAATTTAAACATTCTATAGAGTAATCTACTTATGTATCCCTCTTCATTATTGAGATCACTCAATATCAAATTAATAGCATCAAATAGAACTATATCTACATCACTATTTTTAAATGAAAGTTCCTTTTCAAAAGTGTTACTCTCTTTATCTGTTAGTCTCTTGATTATCTCATAAAATATCTCTTCTGGACTCTTTAGTATATTCTCAATATTAATACGCATTGACATAATGAACTCCCCCCCAATTATTATGCAGGATTATATAAAAAAAATAGTTAATAAAAACTAATGGGTAGAATAATCAACTTTTTAAAAAAATATTTAATAATTTTAGTAAATTAAGTATTTTTTTTAATAATTTTTTAATAATTTTATATTTATAACCAATTTTCGTGATATAATTAGACATAATTAAACAAATGGAGTAAAAAATGTTAAAAAAAGAAGAACTTTATAAAGAAGTATCCATAAAAAGTCAAATAAATATTATAGATAATAAAAAAATAAATAAAAAACTATTATTAATATTAAATTTATCTTTTGGAGCGGCCATCTTAAGCTACCTAATATTCAATAGTACTCAAAATCATACAAACATATATCATAAAACAAAAGTATTAGGAGTAAGCTATATACCAGAGTATCATCAAGATGCTGAAAGAGATACTCTTAATAGTGTACTCAACAATAATAAAATTTACTATACTATAGAGAATGGATATGAAAATGTAACTATTGTCTCTAAGCATGACAAGAGTATTTCTGACAAAGATGAGTATCAAGATGCTACAGTTGTTGCAAATGGACAAAATATCTATGACAAGGATGAGTACCAAGATGCCACTATCGTCTCAGAGAGACTGACGATTTATGACAAAGACGAGTACCAAGATGCAACTGTGGTTAAACATTCGATATAATTTAAGCTCATAACAAAGTTTGAAATGTTATTTTTCTCAAAAAATAACAAGGGAACAGATGAAACTAACATTTATAGGCAATGGAAACATGGCAAAAGCTATGATAGAGGGGCTAATCAAAAAGTATGAGATAGAGGTGTGGGGCAGAAATAGCAAAAGCCTCACCCTACTCCAAGAGCAGATACCTCAAATATCTATCAAAGAGATAGAAAAATCCGAAGAGATTACAGGCAAAAATATCATACTCTGTGTCAAACCCTACTCTCTGCCTGAACTATCACCAAAACTAAAAGGTGAAGCCAAAGCCCTCTACTCTGTCTTAGCAGGTACATCCCTAGAGAGTCTAAAAGCCAATATCCCATCCCAAAACTACATAAGAACCATGCCAAACCTAGGGGCAAGTTATCTCAAATCTATGACTACCATCACAGGAGATGAGGCACTAAAAGAGTCTGCATTAGAGATATTTAATAACATAGGGAGAACTCTATGGCTAAGTAGCGAAAACGAGATAGATATAGCTACAGGAGTAGCAGGAAGTGGCCCAGCATTTTTGGCGCTCATAGCAGAATCTCTAGCAGATGGAGCAGTCAATGCAGGTCTTAAAAGAGCCGATAGCCAGATCCTAGTCCAAGGTCTCTTCGAGGGTTTCGCAGAACTAATCAAACACAACAATCCAGCCGTAATCAAAGATGGAGTAATGAGTCCAGGAGGCACAACGGCAGCGGGATACGCAACACTAGAAAAACATGGTGTGAGATATGGAATGATAGAGGCGATACAAGAGGCGTATAAAAAAGCTTTGGAGTTGAAGGCGAAGAATTAACTGTAGGGGTACGCCCTTGTGGCTACCCAATATTTGGACAACCACAAGGGTTGCCCATACAAAATATAAAAAAGAGTTAGTTTGTCTCTTGATCTACGATTTTATTCGCTTTGATCCAAGGCATCATACCTCTAAGTCTCTCACCAGTTTTTTCTAGTTGAGTATCTTTTAGGTTTCTTCTCTCTGCGTTCATTCTTGGGTATCCTGCTTGACCTTCAAGTACGAAGTCTTTTGCAAATTGACCATTTTGAATCTCTTTGAGAATATCCTTCATAGCTTTTTTAGACTCAGCATTGATAACTCTAGGACCTGATACCATATCTCCATACTCTGCTGTGTTTGAGATAGAGTATCTCATATCTGCGATACCACCCTCGAAGATAAGGTCAACAATAAGTTTTGTCTCATGAAGACACTCAAAGTATGCCATCTCTGGTGGATAACCAGCCTCTGTAAGAGTCTCAAAACCAGCTTGAATCAATGCAGTGATACCACCACAAAGAACAGCTTGTTCTCCAAATAGGTCAGTCTCTGTCTCATCTTTGAAAGTTGTCTCGATAATACCTGTTCTACCACCACCAATAGCAGAAGCATAAGAGAGAGCTACCTCTTTTGTATCGCCACTTGGATCAGCTGCTACTGCTATAAGATCAGGGATACCACCACCTCTTACAAACTCACTTCGTACTGTATGTCCTGGTGCTTTTGGAGCTACCATCATTACATTGATATCTGAGGCAGGATTGATTCTACCGTAATGGATAGAAAAACCATGCCCAAAGGAGATGATTGCACCTGATTTTAGATTTGAAGCTATCTGTGCCTCATATATCTCTTTTTGATTCTCATCGGGAAGCAAGATAACTACGATGTCACCTTTTGCAGATGCCTCTTCTATAGTTAGTACTTCAAAACCTTTTGCTTCAGCTTTTGCCCAAGATGAACCACCTTTTCTTAGTCCAACAATAACATTTACACCTGAATCTCTTAGGTTTTCAGCGTGTGCATGTCCTTGACTACCAAAACCAATCATCGCCACTGTTTTTGATTTGATAATATCTAAATTACAATCTTTGTCATAATATACATTTAAATGTTCCATTTTTTTCCTTAGGTGTTTAAAAAAGTTCGCGATTATAGCGTAAGATTCCTTACACGCTTAAAAGAATAATGGTATAATATTATTTAACCAATTCTATTTATTATAGGAGTAACAATGTTAGAGTTTTTAACCCAAAATCTACTCTGGTGGCACTGGATTATCTTTGGGATTTCACTAATTGTCATTGAGATGTTTGTAGGCACTTTTTTTATACTTGGTCTAGGCATCTCAGCGATTATCGTAGGTTTTACAGATAATCTACACCCCATAATCATAGAGATAGAGATCATCTTATGGATAGCCCTCTCTTTGATCTCTATATTTATATGGTTTCGCTATCTCAGAGATGAGAAAGAGGAGAGTTCAGGACAATCAAACTACTCTCTCAAAACAAAAGGAACAGTAGAAGAGCCTATAGAGGCATATGGTCGAGGCAAGGTCAAATTTGATAAACCTGTCCTAGGTAATACGATATGGTTCGCAACCTCTCAAAATGGGATTAGTGTCACTAGTCGTGTTAAGATTATAGAGATAAAAGGTCAACTCATAGAAGTTGAAGAGATATAAAGGATCAAAAATGGAAAGTTTACAGATATTAGTCATACTAGCTATCGGTGTTATTGTCACACTCTACAAAGGGATCAAAATCGTCCCACAAGGAGAGGAGTGGGTCATAGAGAAGCTAGGAAAATTTAACCGAACACTCACCCCTGGACTCAATCTAATTATCCCGTTTATTGATGATGTAAGACAGAAGATCTCTACACGAGACATCATTATGGATATACCTCAACAGGAGGTGATCACCAAAGACAACGCAGTGATCCGTACCAATGCGATAGCCTTTGTCCGAGTCACCAACCCCAAAGATGCACTCTATGGAGTAGAGGATTTTCAACTAGCTATCTCTAGTCTGATTATGACTACCCTTAGATCTATCATTGGTGAGCTAAAACTGGATGAAGCACTGAGCAATCGAGAGATGATCAAATCCAAACTCAAAGAGAACATCATCGATGATGTAGCCGACTGGGGAGTGACTGTCAAATCAGTAGAGATTCAAGACATCAACCCAAGTGGATCAATGCAAGACTCGATGGAGAGACAAGCAGCAGCAGAGAGAGAGCGAAGAGCAATCGAGACTACAGCAGAGGGTAATAAAAATGCAGCGATTTTAGAAGCACAAGGAAAACTAGAAGCCTCCAAACTAGAGGCCCAAGCCCAAGTAGCACTAGCTCAAGCATCAGCTACAGCAATGGAGATGATAGCCGATGCAACTGACGGCAAAGAGCTACCTGCAATGTTCCTGCTAGGAGATAGATATATCAGTACTTTGGAGAAAATGACCCTATCTCCAAACTCCAAGTTTATAGTCTATCCTGCTGATATACAAGGAGCAATCAAAGGTATGCTAGGATCAACACTAAAATAGAATGAGAAGAGTACTAACAAGTTGTCCCCATATAGACAATATAAAAATAGAGGCTGAGATAGAGATCAAAAACCAAAAACTTTATCTCCAATTCTCTCTTCTAGGTTCAACGGATATATATACTTTTGAGAGTTTTAAAGCAATAAAGAGAGCTGATAATCTATGGGAAAAGAGCTGTTTCGAGCTATTTATCGCAAATAGAGACTCTCCTACCTATTGGGAGATAAATATCTCATCAACTGGGGCATGGAATCTATATCAATTTGATGCATATAAGCAGGGGATGAGAGAGATAGAGCTAACTACTCAACCTCTCATCCAAACTCAGCAAGATCAAGATAGTTTTACTATATCTTTTGAGCTTGATATAGCAGAGCTAAATCTATCAGATAGTCTCAATATCAATCTAGCAACTATCCTATTAACAAAAGAGAATAGTAGAACTTTTTGGACAATCAATCCAGTTGAAAAGCCCGATTTTCACAACCAAAATGGGTTTATTAACTTTTAGATATAATATAAACAGTATAAAATTAGAAAAGGCAACACCATAAAATCATTTGAAAAACTCAATCTGCATCCCAATATCCTAAAAGCGATAGCAGGTGAAAAATACACACAGACAACCGCAATACAGAACAAAGTAATCCCTCCTGCACTAAAAGGTCACGATATTATCGGTGCATCAAAATCAGGAACAGGCAAAACTCTCTCATATATACTACCACTACTCAACAAACTACAAAAGGTAGTCAAAGATGAGAACAAAGTAGTGAGAGCCTTGATATTAGTCCCTACTATAGAACTAGCAGACCAAGTATCTAGAACCACCATCTCAATGGCAAAACACCTCAATATCAGAAGCGTCAAAGTCCAAGGTGGTTCACACAAAAGTGAGCAGATCCACAGGCTCTCCAAAGGTACAGATATAGTCATAGCCACCCCTGGTAGACTCCAAGATTTTATCCAAAACAAAAAGATAAACCTAGAGCATATCAACACCATTATCCTAGATGAAGCAGATACTATGCTAGAGCTTGGATTTTTAGCTGAGATCAAATTTATCCTAAATGCTTGTGGTAAACCAAGACAGATCATGATGTTCTCTGCTACTATCTCCCAAAATATCAAAAGACTAGCCAAAGAGTTTCTAAGAGAGCCATCTATAGTAGAGGTAAGTAGCCGTCGAGATGTAGTTGACTTCATCGCCCACAAAGCCTACAAAGTAGATCGAGCCAAAAAAGGGGAACTAGTCTACCAACTCCTCCAAGATATGCAGATCAAACAGCTCCTACTCTTTGCCAACACCAAAGAGTCTGCCAATCAGATATACGACTATCTCCTAGCCAAAAAAGTACGAGTATCCATAATCCACGGAGATATAAAAAGAGGATCA
>Ga0256827_10000088_pt1 | contig 47142 bp, 43 predicted proteins | sample CV84metaG_FD_185977 | JGI IMG/M metagenome (GOLD analysis project Ga0256827, IMG submission 185977) | Hydrothermal vent microbial communities from East Pacific Rise, Pacific Ocean - CV84 | ecosystem: Environmental > Aquatic > Marine > Hydrothermal vents | place: Pacific Ocean: East Pacific Rise... | reverse complement strand
ATTTCACGTCCAAAACCTATGACAGTTAACTGGATAACCTATGCACAAAGTAAAACCAAAAAGATCATGAAAGGAATGCTCACAGGACCTGTCACCATACTCAACTGGTCTTTTGTACGTGATGACATTGAAAGAGGGGAAGTATCTAAACAAATTGCTGTGGCATTAAGTGATGAAATAGACGATCTTCAAAAAGCAGGTATTAAAATGATACAGGTTGATGAAGCGGCCTTTAAAGAAGGATACCCACTCAGAGAAGAAAATATCAAAGTTTATGAGGCCTGGGCAGTCAGAGACTTCAAGATATCGGTAAGTACTGCAAAAAAAGAGACACAGATCCACACCCATATGTGTTATTCAGAATTCAATGACATCATCAGAACCATTGAAGCCATGGATGCAGATGTCATTTCCATAGAAACGGCACGCTCAGGCAATGAACTTTTAAAGATCTTTAGAGATGTTGGGTACAAACAGGAAGTCGGACCCGGTGTTTACGATATTCATTCTCCACGTATACCATCGGTAAAGGAGATCGTAGATCAGATTAAAAAACTTTTAGAAGTACTACCAAAAGAACAACTCTGGATCAATCCTGACTGTGGACTGAAAACACGTAAATGGGAAGAGGTAAAACCAAGTTTGGAAAATATGGTGAAAGCTGTGGAGATCGTACGGAAGGAATTAAAAAAACAGTAACTGTGTAGGGAAGGATCTCCTTCCTTACGCATCCTCATCTGTTTTCATATCGACAAGTTCTGCAAGCAACTCTTCGATCTCATCTTCTTCCAGCTCATTACGTCCAAGCTCTTCAACAATGGCAAAACACTCCGTACGCATTTCACGCATCTCTTCAAGATCTTCTTTTTGTTCTTTAGATGCTGATTTAGCTTTATCAATGGCTGCAAAGAGCTCATCTATGGCTACTTCAAGATCTGGAATTATCTCTAATTCTAAAAGGTTTTTTAATTTTTCTGCTGATGTCATGGAGTAATCCTCATATTAATATTTTGTAATTGTAGCTAAAAAACTGCATATAATATATTCATTTGTTTCATTGATGTCAGATTTATTTCTTGGTCAAAACAAGAAATATTGAAACATATAAAGCAGTACGTAACTAAATGACGCTCCTTGCCAAGAAACAAAGATAACGTCAAATAAGTGAATTATGCTCCTGTACTACAAGCACTTACGCCCGGAGGTGTAGTTGGTTGAATAGCTTGGTTGTCTGCTCCGCCTTCAGCTTGTACTTTATCAATAAATGTAAGTAGTTTACTTGCTGCATCCTGATAACGTTTAGCTGTTTCAGAGTCTGGCATATGGTAAGTGACAGGCATACCTGTATCTCCACCGATTCTGATAGCCGGCTCTATTGGTATACGGGCAATAAGTTCAGTGTCATATTCTACTGCAACAGGAGCTGTTGTTCCCATACCAAAAATATCTGATTCTGTACTACACTCAGGACAGATAAATCCTGACATATTTTCAATGATACCCGCTGTTGGGATGTGAAGTTTCTGGAACATATCCAAAGAACGTCTTGAATCATCCAAAGAAACTTCTTGTGGAGTTGTAACTGTAATACCCGCTGTTACCGGTACAGACTGTGCAAGTGTTAGCTGTGCATCACCTGTTCCAGGAGGCATATCGATTACCAGTACATCCAGCTCAGACCAAAGAATGTCTCTCAAGAACTGCTCGATCGCTTTCATGATCATAGAACCTCTCCAGATAAGAGACTGTCCCGGCTCCATCAATGAACCCATAGACATGATCTCAACACCGTAAGCTTTAAGCGGCTGTACTTTGTTTCCCTGAATTTCAGGTTTTTGATCTGCAACACCCATCATTCGAGGAATATTCGGTCCATAAATATCTGCATCAAGAAGACCTACTTTTTTACCCTGCATTGCCATAGCGATCGCAAGGTTCACTGAAGTTGTAGATTTACCGACACCACCTTTTCCTGAACTTACCATCACAAAATTTTTCACCTGCGGAGCAATATTTTTACCACTTACCGAGTTTGACATTTGTTTTGGTGCCTGTGGTGCTTTAATATTAATATTAATATTTGCAAACCCAAGTTTTTGAAGCTCTTTTGTCGCTTCATCTCTTAACTGTGCTTTTACCTCATCTGCCGATGATGTAATATCTATAGTCAATCCTACAGTTGTACCATTTACAAGTACATCTTTAACAAAACCAAAAGTTACGATGTCTTTCGTAAATCCTGGATAAGTTACATTTTTTAATGCTTCTAATACATTTTCTTCTGTCATCTTTTTTCCTAACGTTGAAATATTTGATATAGGAGTTATACCACTGAAATCTTAAATTAGATTGAAATATTTAAGATTTTAGACTAATTGAGAGTAAATTTATCTTATTTACTCTTGAAGGTAATATTCATGCATACAGAAACTATCAAGCTTTAGAAATGTATAATCCGTTACGATTTGAAACACATAGGAATTTATTTGTCACGTACGACCCTTATACTTTTAGGAGCTGGCAGCTCTTCAAGATTCAAAACAACTGTTAAAAAACAGTGGCTCTATAGTGGTGATTCACCACTGTGGCTGCAGGTGGCAGAACATTTTGAACGATCTACTGATTTTGAACGGATCATTATTGTCTCTTCTAAAGATGAGATACATCTTATGAAAAATTTTGCATCCTACCATTATGTAGAGGGAGGTAGCAACAGACAAGCTTCTCTCTCCAATGCATTAAAATATGTTGATTCTGACTATGTCATGGTTAGTGATATTGCAAGGTGCTGTGTCCCTGCCGATATGATAAAACGTATTTTAGATGCAAAAGAAAAAGCTTCATGTATTGTGCCTGTATTACCTGTTACCGATACACTCTATATGCACAACAAACCCATTGACAGAGAGCAGGTAAAGATCATTCAAACACCTCAACTGAGTGTTACAACTCTTCTCAAACAAGCTTTAAAAACGGAAACTCTATTCACAGATGACAGTTCTGCCATTGCCTCTTTGGGAGAAAGCATACATTTTGTGGAGGGTTCTTCACTTGCACATAAACTTACCACAATAGATGACTTGAAAAAAGTACCCTGCATTAAAATGCCTTCTGCAAGAACCTTGACCGGTTTTGGTATCGATATTCATGCCTTTGAAGACCATAAAGAAATGTTCCTCTGCGGTGAGAGGATCGATGTGAATTATGGATTCAAAGCACACAGCGATGGAGATGTTGCCATACATGCACTGATAGATGCACTTCTTGGTGCTGCAGGTATGGGTGACATCGGAGAGTTATATCCTGATACAGAAGAGAGTTATGCAGGTGCTGACTCCAAAGAGTTATTGAGAGATACGGTAAGACGTATCAGATCTTTTGGATATACCATAGGCAATGTCGATCTGACGATCATGGCAGAAGCACCAAAACTCTTACCCTACAAAGCACAAATGAAAAAGACTTTGGCTTCTCTACTGGGTATTAAAGCAAACTTTGTAAACATTAAAGCAACCACAGCAGAAAAGTTGGGTTTTGTCGGGCGTAAAGAGGGTGTGACCGTACACGCTGTAGCAAATTTAAATTATTATAATTGGAAAAATATATGAAAATCATTATTGTAGAAAATGAACTCTATCTGGCACAAAGTATTGCCTCTAAATTAAGTGAGAACGGATTTGAAACTGAGATCTTCAGCTCTACCAAAGAAGCGATGAAAAGTAATGGAGATGTATATCTTCTCTCAACCAATCTACCCGGGCAGAATACCTCCCCTCTCATCACACAGTTCAAAGACAAGATCATAATTTTAATGGTAAGCTATATTAACAACGATACAGTAGGCGAGCCTCTTAAACTTGGTGCAAAAGATTATATAGTCAAACCATTTATGATCGAAGAATTAATGCGTAAGATCGAACATTACCAAGAGTACCAAGAACTCAAAAAACATACCCTTCTCTACCAGGAATATATGGATAACCTGCTTCAGGAGATAGAAACAGATTACGATACAGCTAAACTGCCGATTCCTGTTGTAATACAAACCAATTACCAGAGACTGATAGACAAACTTGTCTTTGAATATGCACAAAAGAAGAATAAACTTCTCACTTTTCTGCCTTTAGGCAATAAGGGGTGGAAAGAGAAACTTTTGAAATGTACAGAGAGTTCACTTCTTTATGTAACAGAGATTCATACACTTAAAAAGACAGATCGGGAATTTCTTCTAAATGAACTGAAAAACCGTAACTTTATTCTCTGCAGTACTTCTGAACTTGAAACAGATTTTGAGACGATCACTCTAAATACAGACTCTAAACTTTATGACCAAAATGAGATCCTGACCATTGATGATTATGTGAAATTCATTGTAAACAGTTTTCAATACAAGTTCCCAGATACTGAACTCTCAAAAAAACTGGGAATATCGAGAAAAAGTTTATGGGAAAAAAGAAAAAAATATGGGCTTTTCAAGAAAAAATAATAGCCCATACATACAAAGAAAATATTAATGCTAAAGAAGGAATATTCATGTCAAATCATAAATCACTTTATATAGATACCGAGGCACTCTCAACTTTAGCATTGGTTCAGGCAGGACTAATCTCTCCAGTCAATAAACTGATGAACAAAGAAGAAGCACGTATAGTAGATGAAACCAAATTCTATAAAGGGGTACCTTCTCCTTTTGCTTTTGTACTTGCCCCCAAAGGGAAAAAGAACCACCAAATACTTCAATCACTGAAAGTAGGTGAAACCGTTAACTTGATCAATGAAAAGAAAAAAGTGGGTGAGCTAACAGTAGAAGAAACCTTTCAAATCGATCCTACCCAACGTCTTCAAAATATTTATGGAACTTCAGATCCTTCTCATCCCGGAGTGAAAAATACTACTTCTCGTCTTGGAAAGATCGCTGTATCCGGTAATTACACAGTAAATTATCCTCTCATTGAAGACAATATAAAACGTATTCAAAGTATGATCACAAAAACCGGTGCAAAGTTCGTCTCCAGTATCATGCTTGCAGCAAACCCTTTCAATCGAGCACATGAACGCATGATCAGACAGGCTATCAGTGATTCTGACCTACTGATAATCTTTCTGCGAAAACCTTTTACAACAGAGGGGTTGCGTTACGATATACGGCACAATGCACTTAGTACCTTTATAGATAACTTTTTACCCCGAAACAAAGTATTGGTGATCCCTTTTGAAAACACTTATATCTTTGCTGGCTATAATGAACTTATTCTAGATGCTATTTTAGCAAAAAACTATGGATGTAATCAGCTTGTTGTTGGTAAAAATCATGGTGGTCTGGGACTCTATTATGATAAGAACAGACTGAGTTCCATTTTTGATCATTGTAAAAACATTGATATCGATATTAAAACTGTAGATGAATATGTCTATTGCGACATGTGTAAAACTCTGGTAAGTACACAAACCTGCCCCCATGGGCAGCACCATCATGTACATTATCACTCCGAAGCGATTATGAAGCTTATACAATCCGGACTTATTCCACCACCTATCCTGGTGAGAAAAGAAGTTTCTGCCAATATTCTTGCTTCACTTTTCCCCGATAGATTTACAAACTTGCAAGAGATGCACTATTCACTCATGCCGGGTTCAGGATTACTTGAGCAGCAAAGTGAAGAGCAGTTCTATCTGAAGCTGATAGAGCTTTATCAAACAACATCGTTAACATAAGGGTAAAATATGACACTTCAAAAACTTTTTTTAACATTTGGCGGGGCAGGTCTTAGTCCCAAGGCACCAGGTACTGTAGGAACCTTAGCTTCTCTACCTGTGGGTGTAGCAATACTCTACTCTTTTGGTATGGAAACCCTCTTCATGATTACCCTTGCAATCACTGTCATAGGAATATTTGAGATAAACAAATATGAAAAACTTACAGGGGTACATGACCAGCAGGAGATCGTCATAGATGAAGCATCGGGTATGTGGCTGTCATTGATGATCGCTGTTTCTACCGCTGTGACCATGACCTACCCCTATGCTGAAACACTTGCTATCATACTCAGTTTTGCAGCATTTCGTCTCTTTGACATTTGGAAACCTTCTACTATAGGTTGGATAGACAGAGAGGTCAAAGGTGGACTGGGTGTAATGCTTGATGATGTAGTGGCTGGTATTGCCGGTGGACTTTTAACTGTGGTCATCCTCATGGGAATCGGAAAACTGTTTTAGCATACACTGTTTTTATTTCCATGGTCCCCGTAGCACTAAGATTAGATCAACTTTCTTAATACATCCTGTATCAGCTCATCATAGCGGGCTGACTCTTCTGTCTCTATCTCTTTACCTGAACGAAATTTTTTATGATACTGTTCCAAAGACTTTCTCAATTCATCATTCAACCATCTCTCTTTAAAAGTACTGTCCATAGTAAACTCTGCCACACTGCGTACCGCATGAGATCTATTTGCTACTTTCATCGTATGATACATAGAACGTCCCAGTAAAATATAGGGGAAATTTCTGTTCTCCATCGGTCCCATTTCAAGATAACGTTTCCCCAATGTCTTACCCAAGACTTTTATTTCTGATAGTTCATTAAAAGCAAAAAAAGCACCCACACCACCAATGACCGCCCCTATACCTGTACCCAAAAGCAGCGTACTTCCTCCAAAAAGAAGATCAACTCCTGCACCTGTGGCAGCACCACTGGCAGCTGCAGTCACCAATAATTCTTTTCTACTGAGTCCAAAAACAGAAGCTGTCTCTTCTGAAAAAAGATCCATGCCTTCAAAAGGAAGAGATTGTTGCTCTTTATGAAGATGATCATGATTCCAGATAGTCTCTATACTTTTTTGTGCTGCTCTCTCTTTCTTTCTAAGATCCTCTTTATATTTTCTTTCTAAAGTCTGTTTTTCATCCTCTCTTGCCTCTTCACCGTAAAAATGTAACTTTTCAACCAAAGAAACAGACTGTACAATCAATTTTGTTATCGCTGCAGAGCTTCTCTCTATCATTTGCTCATGATACGCTTCAAAAAGTCCAATAGAAATTTTTACCGAAGCTGTCCACTCCTCTTTCAATTGTGCCATACTCTCCAAAATAGAAACATGCTGTTCAAGACTTGTATTCATAGGATCAAAAGTTCTTACCATTTTAAAGTACTGACTCAATGCTCTCTTCCACTCTTCACTGTAGTCACTTTCGTCTATATGGTTAATGAGAGCCATAGAAGGCTGTCCTGTCCACCGCAGTATCTCCATTTCCGCTTCATACTCTTCACCATAGGGTTTTGAGCCATCGATCACATAGATAATACCTGCCCCATCCATAATAGGTTCAAGTAATTCGATCTCATCATTGAATCTTGGATCATCCTTATGCTCTCTAATGAACATTTGTACTACTTCATATTTTTTATCTGCAGGGACATCATGTTGTTCCAGCCATGCCAAAACTCTTCTGGCACGCTGAAAACCGGGGGTATCAAAAAGCTCATATAAGATTTCTCCATCTACTTTCAGAGGGAAACTTCGTTTCTTTGTTGTGGTACCCGGTGTATCTGATATTTGTACAGAGTCATCCATTGCCAGGGATGAGACAATAGAGCTTTTACCTTTATTGGGATGCCCTACTACTGCAAATTTCGGATGATCAAAAACAGTTTGTCTACACTTAGGCATCTGCTACCTCCAGATGCTGTACTTGAATGCTGAAAGACTTAAGCCATACTTTGTCACTACCCAAAGTAGAAAGTTTTCTGCCCCAAACATTCACTTCTCTGGCATCCGTTTCATACGCATCTTCCATTGTCCCCACAGGACAGATAATAACTTTGTCCACATGCATCACCAAAGATTCAAGATAATCAATAAAATCCATAGTCGGCGGTTCCCATGATTTTACATAAAGCAAGACCTCACCATGAGAACGATGAATAATCTCATTGTCTTCATCAAGCGTATTTCCACCACCAACTTCAAAGAATACAGGAGAGATGACATTCATACTGTCTGCAATAACAGATAAATTCTCCTTAGGGATAGCCCAACCCTGCACCGCATCATAAGAAGCATCCAAAAGATGTATATTTTGGCTATACGCAGTACTTCTTTGAATAAATTGTTGTTCATTTTCATTTGCATGTGTAGAGATAATAGGTGCATTCATATCATTCAGTAATTTTTTTGAGCCATCCAGTGTTAGAAAAGATCTTTTAACTGCTCTGTGAAGTCCAAATAGTGACAATAAATAGACAAAGAAACGTAACAGGATCGCATAAAAAAGTGTCGAAAATACCAAAAATTTCCACCACTCACCCAGTCTGGATGCGTTTTGTATCATTTCTGCACTCAGTTTGTCTCCAAGTCTAAAGTATTGACTCTGTTCTATGAGTTCAACAGACGGCAATGCAGAGGGGTAAAGCTCACGCCATGGAAAAGCAAGCGTATGTAAGAAGTGATGAAAGGTATCAGGACTGATGCTCAGTGTAGTACTCCATGAAAAAGCAATGTCTTTAGTGGCTACAACACCCAGAAGTGCTGTTAAAAGACCAAAAGAGAAAACCAAAGCAATGATCTGTGAACGCTTGATCACTATCCAGTTTGCAAGAAGAGGATTGATCTTCACCTCTTTCAAATCTTCCTCCCACTTGTTTGGCAGGAAATATAATATCTTTTCCATCCAGAAAGCAGGAGAAATATGTACCAGCAGACTCTGGACGGAATTTGCACGAAACATTGAAAAGAGTGTTAAAGTCATAGTAAAAAGAGGGAAGAAGACTACCATCGCTATAAAATAAATTACATTTACCGGAGCATGTCCATTATAGCTAAGCAGCCCCACCCCGGAGAGAAAGCCCAAAATAAAAGCTATAACAACCAGTGTAAGCGTGACCGTATAAAGTGCCGAAGAGAATTTTTCACTCAGTGTCGGCGTATTCAACTTCATTCTGTTGTCACGTACCCATGCCAAAAGTTGTTCGACAGGTTTGCCTTTACTCACTACATTTGCCAAACCAAAAGCACGTCTCTCTTCTTGAGAAGATCTATCCTCTTCCAGTAATTCAAAAAGATCCAGGTAGGAGTTTAAGTTCATTGTTTACTTATCTTCAGGGCAACCATAAATAAGACATCTTAACTTTTTCTTGTAGGCATCATCATCATAAGAATCAACACGTGCAACCCCTTCTTCAAACGCTGTTCTGGCAACTGCTGAAGCTACCCAGATGAGTACCTCTTTGTTAAATGGCAATGGAATGATATGCTCCTTCCCATAGGCAAGATCATCATTATGATACGCTGCTTTAACATAAGAAGGTACCGGCTCTTTTGCCAAGGCTGCCAGTGCATTTGCCGCTGCCATTTTCATACCTTCCGTGATCTTTTTTGCTTGAACATCCAATGCTCCCCTAAAGATGAACGGGAAACCTAATACATTGTTGATTTGATTTGGGAAATCAGAACGGCCTGTACCCATGATCACATCATCTCTTACTTCTTTCACTTCTGAAGGGAGTATTTCAGGCACCGGGTTTGCCAAGGCAAAGATAATAGGCTCCGGAGCCATTTTTGCTACCATATCTTTCGTTAAAGCACCTGCTCTGCTCAATCCAAGAAACATATCTGCACCCTCTATGACATCAGATAAAGTTTTTGCTTCCGTTTCCACTGCAAACTCTGCTTTATATTTATTCAAATCATCTCTGCTTGTTGAGATAACCCCTTTGGAGTCACAAAGTATAATATTTTTAACACCCATTGCTTTATACATCTTTGCACATGATATTCCAGCTGCACCTGCACCATTTACAATGATCTTAATCTCATCTGCTTTTTTTCCAGTCAGTTCAAGTACATTCATTAACCCTGCTGTAGTAATAATCGCTGTACCGTGTTGATCATCATGAAATACAGGAATATCCAATTCTTCTTTAAGTATACGTTCGATCTCAAAACATTGCGGTGCTTTAATATCTTCAAGATTGATCCCACCAAAAGTAGGAGCGATCGCTCTACAGGTTGCTACGATCTCTTCAATAGAGTGAACATCCAGTTCAATATCAAAAGCATCCACATCTGCAAACTTCTTAAAAAGTACGGCTTTACCTTCCATCACAGGTTTGGAAGCCAAAGGACCTATATCTCCAAGTCCAAGAACTGCTGTTCCATCTGATACAACTGCAACAAGGTTGGCACGGTTTGTGTATTCAAAAGAGAGGTTTTCATCTTCTGCAATTTCAAGACAGGGGATCGCAACACCGGGAGTGTAGGCAAGTGAAAGTTCATATTGTGAGCTACAAGGCTTTGTCAATGCTATACCGATTTTTCCTTGTTGATGATATTCTAATACTTCTTTCTTATTGAGTTCTGACATGGTTGACCTTTTAATATATAAGTTATGTAATTATACTAAAAGAAAGGTTAACCGGTGGTCATACATTGGACATTATTTTATTCAAAATACTCTTTCATTATTTGAGGAAATAATTTCATTGTTTTTTGAGCTTTTTCTATTTTTGGTTGAAACACTTCCCGGCTTGCAGGAAAAGAAGTCATCAACTCTTGATAGATCGTGATTTTCTCTTCCATATGGTTTTCAAGTGCATCCAGAACAGCCTGCATATTTTCTCTTGAAGTGGCAAACTTCATCAAAAGTTCAAACATACGTTTACGAGGATGAATTGCCATAGAATCACCAGCTGCCAATGCGATCTCTTTAATATCCCAACGTGAAATATAGACCCCGCTAACATGTGGTGCGATCAGTTTTGCATACAATACTTCTGTATAGGAAGGATAATCTTTAAGATCAGCCTCTTCATCACTGTCACAACTACCATCCGCACAAAAAGCCGGATTTCCGTTAAAATTCTTTTCATTGAAACTCTCAAACTCTTTTCTCAGATCGTCCATATCTCTTTCGTTCATTATTACTCTCCTATCAATAGTGGAATATCATCCACATCTATTTTGGCATTAAACCATCTGTTTGCTATAAGCATTATTTTTGCTATAAAAAGTATTTGATCATCCAAAAATACCGGTGTATCAAAAAGTGCTTTTACTTCATCATCCAAACAGTAGCCTATTACTTTTGTATCTTCTACTTCAATAAAATCTACCCTGCCCTCTCTTTTCGCAACCTTATCCAAACTGTTACAATAGCCAAGTACCTTTTCCTGAAACTCTTTTTCGATCATCATTTTATCCACTTTTGACTGCCCTACAGAGGACATAGTAAAATCAAAGTGTTCATCTGTGATATTAAGTGCAATTGCTGTTGCATTCAGTCCATTATGCTTCATAACCCTGTTAAAATACTTACGAATATATCCTGTTTGAGCATTGTATCCAAGGATCGTACATAATCCTGTATCGGGCTTGATCTCTTCCGGTCTCACTCCTCATCCTTTCTCATTAACTTTGCATTGTCATGCAGGAACATTGCCTCTTCTTCTTCAACTTTACAACGCGGGCAGGATTGCTCTCCACCGGCATAGGTAAAGTTATTCCCACATTCGTTACAACGTTTAATGTTGAAAGTGGCAAGTGTTCTTTGTGTTGCTTCAAAAAATTCTTTGATTTCAAATCCACTTTGCAAATGTATAGAGTCAGGTTCACAGGCATCATGACAAAGACGACACTTCACACATAACATGGCATCAAAATTAATTAAAGAGAATTTTCCATTTGAGCTCAATGCTCCGGTAGGACAGATACGATAACATATCTGACAGTTTGTACAACTTTCATCAATAAATTTTTGAGAAACAAAAGAGACTTCTTCTTCCGGAAGCACTTCAAAAATATTTGGTGCATCTACTCTTTTCAGTATCGTAAAAAGTATTTTTCTTTTGTCAGGTATGTTTTTATCTTTCATTTTTGCAATAACATCAGCATCTATTTTAAAGATTTGCAGATCTTCCGCTACCACCGCTTCATCAAATGTTTTTTTGTGTTTGATTACACCTTTTACAGAAGCTTGACTTAAAAAATCTCTTCTGGAAGAGAGATCACTCTCTTCCTTCTCCGTCTTTGTCTCTTTTCCTTCCACAATAGGGCGCAGTGATTCATCAAGGTTAGTTCTTAATACTTTTTCACAAAAAGATGAAAGTATAAAATTTGCCTCTGCTATACAGCTTTCAATCTGCTCTAAAAGATGTGACCCTTCAGTATAACCATTTAGATCAATCGTAATAGGAGTATCACTTGCCAAAGCCAAAGAGATAAGATGTTCAACACTTAAAACTGAAATACACGGTACATTGATCTTGGAAGATATCAATCTCACTTTAGATTTAATAAAAGAGAAGAAAAATTCCGTTACAGAAAAATCTGAAAGGGAAAAAGCTTCGGTAGGACACGCACCCAAACAGGCAGCAGCTTCAACTCCGGTCGAGTGTGTAAAACTTGGAAGATTTTCCATTATCTGCACACTCTCCGGACAGGCATCAACACATTTGGTACATTCTGAAAATTTACTCATTGTCCTTACACAGGAAGCAACATTAAACTGTAGTTTCATTTATGCTTCAACACTCTGTGTGACACAATGCTCTGTGAGTTTTTCATTTACATATTCGAAATCACTTAGCAAAAATTCTAAAGTGAGTTCTGCACCATCATGATAAAGCGGTGTTCTTGACTCTTTTTTTGCATTAATAAGAAATAGAGGTGTCCATTCTAAAAGATGCTCTTTCAAAAATGCTCTTTGTAACTGAAGTAGTTCACACACACCCTCTTCATCTTCAGCTTCCAATGCTTTTTGTATTGCGGTACACAACATATACATAAATTCAAGTTCTACACCAATATGATCAGCAGATACCACTCTTGCCTTATCTAGCTGTACACGAAAATCAAGCTCATTGTAAAGCTCAATAATAGGGTTTTCTCCACCACTTTCAATCATTTGATCATCTCGCGTATAGAAACTTTCATACGGTACAAGATGCATAAGAAAAAGGTTGGTAAAATCTACATTATAATACTGTTCTATCAACTCACTACGAGAAAATTCCTTACGTTTGGTCCAGTCTCTGTAATTAGGAAAGAAGGAAAGCAGTGCTTCATCTTTCTCTATATTCTCTAAAAATTCTTCGTCAACTTCTACTAACATTAATCTTGAAATCAATGCATAAATAGCTACACGATTTTCTATATCTTGTTTCATTTGATTCATAGGTTTCTCTTTCTCTACTTATTATTATTTTGGCACTATACCACTTTCAAAATAAATAATCCTTAATCAAAAAATTTATTTAAAAAATTGTATTAGGAAGTATTTCCAGGCAAATACCTGGAAACAAATAAAAAGAGTAAAACTTACCCTTTTATATCTACAGAGTAAGCCTTAAGAGATAATGGAACGGCCGGTCTCTTAATGTGAACCGGTCTTCTTAGTGTATCCCCAGCTTGAAGAGGACGGGTCAATTTGTCTCTCCATGCCTGATACACTTTCATATTGTTCTCATAGTTTACATAAATATCACCAATTTGATCCTCTTTACCGGCAAGTTCAATACTTACTTTCTGGTGCCAAGCATGGTTACCTGCGATCGGATCCGGATGAGAAGGTGCTACAGCATTTTGCCAAGAACCTGAAAGACCATCCCACCAAATGTTGTCAAGGTCTTTGTTAAACTCTTTAAATTGCCAGGTATCTCTACGTGCCTGCATACCTTCATTCAACCCTTGCGTTGGCTTAAGTGTTCCCACTTTACCATCCATGGTCATATCATACAATGGTGCACCCAGTCCCATGATCCCTAATTTATGTTCAAATCCTGGGATCTCAACAGCATTCTTAAGCTTCCATCTACCTGCATGATGTGAGCAGGCAAGAACACCAGGCATTGTACCTTCAGTCGGTACAGCCATTGCAATGAAATACCCTGACTCAAGATCAGAAACAGTATCTGATATTGTCACTTTGATCGCAGCACCCCTTTTAATACCAAGACGTTTTGCATCTTCAGTATTGATCCAAACCGGGTTATGATTTTGAGAGATCTCCATAAGATGTTTAGAATTCACTGAACGTGTATGAATATTGTATGGCAATCTAAATACAGTGTTTAACGCAAACTCGTTGTCTTTCTTCATGAAGTCATGGTGAACCTGTGTAACGACATGTGTCATTTTCTTTCTGTCTTCTGCATTTGTCGGATAAATAGGTATAGCATATTCAGGCCATTTCCATTCTTTAAACCATTCAGAATAGAACTCAAGTTTCTTAGAAAGTGTATGGTACCCCTGCATGATCTCACCATCGATCTCGATACCGATCGCTTTTTGACCACCAAAGACATGATCTTCAACCATTAATGTTCCAAAATCATCTTTTTCTACATCTCTCTCATCATATTCATGACCATGAGCAATGTACTTACCATCTTCTTTTCTAAGAGGTCTTTCCTGTGGTTTGAAGATATTATCTTCTTCCAACCATGTACCTCTGTCTCTCATCATCTCATAGTTAGGATATTTAGAATCTGGATAAGCTGCTTTCGCTGCTTTTCTAAGATTTGGCAATTTGTCCAATGCTGACTGATACCATTCAGGAATAGTTGTACATCTTGTTGGATCTTCTTTGGATGCCCAGTATTTTCTTACACCAAGTGAACCATCAGGATCAACATGGTGCACCATAATATTCATCCAAAATTCCATCTCTTCCCAAATTTCACCAAGACCAGCATGAATATGTGCTTCAAGTGTTGCCCTTGTCGGATCTTTAGGTTTCCATCCCATCTTTTCTAACGCCACTCTTAAAGCAGGGTTTTTAAAGCTTAACCATCTTGCCGGTTTTGTTGCTTCAGACGATTGATCATGTCTCTCACCTGCAAGTCCTACAGGAAGAATAAAGTCACAATACCAGTTTGTCTCGGACCAGGTTGGAGAAAGGTTGAATGACATTTCGATCTTATCTTCTCTTTTAAGTGCTTCGATCCATCTGAAACCATCCGGGTTGATCCAGACAGGGTTATACATACGAGGGATCCAAACAGACAATTTTTCAGGTACATTTAGTCCTTTTGCATTCCATTTGTTTCTCCACTCATCATCAAGTAACAAATGAGGCATCATATGAGACATTTCGTATGAACTCAACGGATATTCAGGAGGCCATGCAATTTCATTCCATACATCAACTCTTGGAGGTCTTGCACCTGCTTCAGTTGCACCGTCACCTTTACCATTCACAGAGATAACATGCCAATGATGAAGTCCTGTACCACCTTTATCTCCAGCCATCGCTCCACGAAGTACCAATGGCAAGAATGCAGACCTGGCGATCATCCATCCACCTTTATGGGCAATTGGTCCGGCTCTCCAGATATAAGTTGCCACTCTTGCCCCAGCGTCTATAAACATGTCATAAAGTTTCTCAACAATACGTTTTTCAATACGACACTCTTCAGCTACAAAGTCAAGGGTATACGGAGAATACATTTCAGAGATCATTGTGATGAAATCTTCATAGCTGTCACCCTGAGGTACAGACTTGATATATTTTCTTTCAACAAGAAAAGAAAGATACTCTTTATCTGCCATCAATCTGTCCCAGTTCACCCAGTTCTTTACAAAATTATGGTTTACAAGATCATTACCGTTAATATCTTTTTCATTAAGAATTCTGTTTGCAAGATAGAGATACAGTGCGGTCTCTGTCCCTGGCCAAACCGGAACCCATAGGTCTGCCATACCTGCAGAGTTTGAAAGTCTTGGATCCATAACAACAAGTTTTGCACCCTTTTTACGTGCATCTGCAATATATCCAGCTGATTGCTGAAAATAGTGCCCTGCATCTGCTGCATGAGAAGACTGAAGGAAGATCAACTTTGCATTTGCCCAATCCGGTGAGTTTCTATCATCATTACCCCACTGAATAGTCCCTTGTCTTGCACCGGCAGAACAGATATTTGTATGCGAATCATAACCATCACAACCCATAGAGTGCGGTACACGGTGTCCAAAACCATTTTCATTTGGACGACCTACATGATACATGATCGATTTTTTAGACATTTCATCACCTGATTTCAGTGTGTCATGCATCTTCTTACCGATCTTCGCCATTGCTTCATCCCAAGTAGTTCTTACCCACTTACCTTCACCTCTTTTAGAACCTGGAGCTCTCATTAGAGGGAAAGGGATTCTATCCGGATCATACATTTGTGAAAGAGTTGCATAACCCTTTGCACAGTTTCTACCACGAGATCCTGCATGAAGTGGGTTACCCATGTATTTACGAACAGCAAGCTGCCCACCTTTTTTATAAGTTGAAAGATCTACCCATGCTGTTAATCCACACTGTGCTTCACAGTTTGAACATACTGTAGGGACAAGCATATATTCAGTTGCTTTGATCCCGTCAGGATTCGTCTCGGATTCTACACCGTTTCGTCCTGTTCCGCCACGCTTCCAGTCATTACCATCAAGCTCTGTAAAGCTGTCCCACTCTTCAAGTGGCGGGTAGAATGAAAGTGTCTTAGGTGTAGGTGTAAACTTACTGTCTGCTGCTGTTGCAGGAGTATCAGCCACTGCTTTAAATACACCTGCTGCAAGTGTCACACCGGCTACAGAATATGCAGAACCTTTCAGGAAGGTTCTTCTGCTTTCTACAAATGTAGATTGTTCATTATTATTCATTGATTTTGTCATTCATTAACTCCTTAACTCAACGGTAGCATTTGTGGTATTTTAAGCCATACATCTTTAGCCATGTATAACCCTACCAATGCCAAAATAGCTGCAAATCTGAGCAGCGTTTTATTATCACTTTTCATGTTGCTTACCGCTAGGAAGAATGGGATGATAAACCCAAGCACCATAGCGAACCAAAACTCTACATTGTATGAACCGCCGGCATGTACATATGCCAGTGTTGCTTCTGCTTCTGCTGATTTGAATGAGAAGAAATACTCACCCATATACATCATGAAAGAGAAAAATGTAGCAATAGCCAAAACAAGTGCCAAATCTTTTCTTGTCTCTCTACTCCAAGACTCAGAGACAAAAATAAGTGCTGCAGAACCAGCCAATAGTGCTGCCCACATCATTTGCATTACTTCAGCAGGTGCCTGCCATAACTCTCTTGCCGAAGATTCAGCCATAATGATCGCGGTATACAGTGTAACCGGAATTGCAAGAAAAACCACAAATGGAAATACTTTTTCATAAAAAGGAGAGATCCCTCTTACTTTTTTTCCAAGAGGACAATGTTTTCTAAACTCAGGAAAAGCATCAAATCCACCGATCAGCATCATCACAGTAATAAGTCCTGTAAACAATGAAGCCATCCATGCACCAACAGTAATTGCTGAAGTCCAGTGTGGGTGTAAAAAGATATTGATCATTCTATACGGCTGGTGAAGATCCACAAGCGTAAAGAGAAGGAATACATTCAGTGCAATAAATGAAATGAGAGGCATGATCCATCTTAAATTAGGCATCTCCTCTTTTTTGTGTCTGTAAAGTAAAAAAGCGCCCACTAAAATAACACCCGTACCGATACTTTTTGCCCACATATTCAGTGTGATCATCCAACCCCAGATAATTCCGGGAAGTGCAACATCCAATGTTACAACTGCTTGTGTTGCGTGTATTGTACTTTCTACCATCTTAGTGACCTCCCTCTTCTTCGTGTGATTCATGTGCTTTGGCATCATTGTCAAAGTTCATGAAACTCTTGTTGTCTGTATGACCATGTGATGTGAATGGTGCTAAGAATCTGTCAAGTACACCGTGGTTCTTGTCACCGATCGCTTCAAGATGTGTAATATTATTGAACAGACTGTAGCCTTCAATTCTTTTATGTGCCAATGGATCGAGCGTAAATGTTCCTCCACCTACATAATAATGTTTAGGATTTGTATGTTTTTCAGGTTTTCTTACCTGAATAGCACCCTGATGTTCCATAATGTAGCGTGAAATATGACTTGTATCATCTTCAACATCACCAAAGATATTTGCTTCAACCGGGCAGGCAACCACACAAGCTGGCATCATGCCACTCTCTATACGGTGTGCACAGTATGTACACTTATCTGCTGTGTTTGTTTCAGGATCCATATAGATCGCTCCATAAGGACAGGCCATCATACATCCGGCACAACCGATACATCTTGCATTATCAATATTTACAATACCATTTTCAAGATAGTGTAAAGCAGATACCGGACAGATACGCTCACATGGTGCATTTTCACAATGATTACAACGCAATGGTGTAAATGATCTTGATGCATCAGGGAATGTCCCAATATCAATATATTTTACACGTAGACGCCAAGTACTGAGTGGAACAGAATTTTCCACTTTACAAGCGATCTCACAACCTTTACAACCCATACATAGGTTAAGGTCAACTAAGAAACCTAGTTTCATATTTACTCCTCTATATTAATTATAATACTTATTTGCATAAATTATATAAGTATTTTGAATACATTAAATTGTATTATATAAAAAATTAACCCTTAATGATTTTTATATTAAAATATGTTTTTTTTAGGATAATGCGTAAAAAAGAGTGGTTTTATTTAAATATGTAATAATCATTCAACTATTCTCATATGACTAATAAGAAAAATGAATGTTATTTGGATTGTAATGCTCTGACTTAATCTTCTTAGATCGTAAAAGAGAAAGTCGAGCCTCTGTTTTCCTGACTTTCAATTTCCAATTTACTCTCATGCATGGAGAGAATAGTTTTGACGATCGACAGACCCAAGCCCATAGAATTGTCCCAGTTATGTGTTCCGGACCGATAGAATTTTTTGGTTACTTTTCCCAAATCTTTCTCCTTGATCCCCACACCCTTGTCTGTTACTGAGATACGACCATTTTCTATGTGCAAATGTACTTTTTCCTTAGAATATTTCAAAGCATTCTCCATCAGATTCTTTAAAACAACTTCTATGAGTGTTCTGTCAGCTTCTACCATATATTTGCTGCCATTTATCTCTATGTCTCTGTTTTTATATTTTTCTTTCAGAGAATATTTTACTTCATTTGCCAAAGTATAGAGATCAAAAGAACTTTTATGCAGTGTGGCTTCCCCACTCTCAAATTTATTCCATAATATGAGTCTCGAAAGAAGTGATTCTATCTTGTTACCGTTATTGTATATTTTGTCAAGAAATTTTTCCTGCAGAGATTTGGGGATATCATGATCTTCCTGCAGTGTTTGTGAATATCCCATAATAGAAGCAATAGGATTCCGAAATTCATGTGCAATGGCAGAGATCATATCTCCACGTTGTCTATTCTTAAGTTTGAGTTTCGTATTGTATCGCTGTTTTATCTCTTCTCTTTTTTTTGCAGAGTTTAGGACTTTAATCAGGTTTTGATTTATCTCTTCAAATTCTTGTGTAAAAAAATGTGTTTTGTAGTCTATCTTCTCTATATCATCCAAATTATTCAAATATCTACTAATCGTTATAAGCTCTTTCTGCATGCGGTTCGCACCACGGTAGATAGAAAATACAAAAATGAAAAAAGCCAAAGCAAGCAATCCTACTGTAATGAAAGCCGTATTGCTATCTGGTACAAAAAGTACAAGGAGAATGGAAAAAACCGTAAAGATCATCACAGCCACAGTGACCAACCTCGCCATGACATACTCTTTGAAATGCGGACGGGTAAACATTTAACTGCTGCTTCCGTTCAAGATCAGAACCCTATTTTTATGATAATACTTTATTTTCAGTAATGAAGTTGGGATCATCAACTAACTTTTAAAATTTTTAATCAACTCGGAAAAAACATGATGCAGCTTCTCTACTTCTTCAATAGAGGTTCTCTCATTCGGTGCATGTATCGTATCATTTATTACACCAAATTCGATCACATCTATCCCGTAGGCAGCTATAAATCGTGCATCACTTGTGCCTCCGGCAGTTGAATGTTTAGGGGTAATACCACATACTTTTTTGATACTCTCATCTATAGCATGAACAACTGCTTTATTCGTATCTGTCATAAATGGCTTTGCTGACTGGCTCAAGGTCAGATCATATTTCATACCGGAGAAATACCGATGTACAAACGCCTCAACATCCTCAATAGAAGTCTTGGTAGAGTTACGTACATTGAACATCATTTTAAGTTTTCCGGGCGTAACATTCGTTACTTCCATACCGGCACGGATATCGGTGATCACAAATTGGCTTGGACCAAAGTAATCATCTCCTTCATCCAGATTGACCCCTGCCATAGAAGGCAGGATTTGTGCTACTTTATGAATTGGATTTGTTGACTTTTCCGGATAGGCTGCATGTCCCTGCATACCGTGTTTTTCTATCAGTCCATTAATAGAACCTCTACGTCCTACTTTTATAGCATCACCAAAAACAGTTTCGCATGTTGGTTCTGCAACAATACAACTTTCAGGAAGAAGATCAATCTCTTTAAGATATTTCAGCATGATCTGTGTTCCGTATTTTGCCTCACCTTCCTCATCTGAAGTAAGCAAGATAGAGAGTCTGCCTTCAAAACCTTCTGCTTCACGGCAAGCCTGTACAAAAGCGGCCACACCACTTTTCATATCTTGTGTCCCCCGGGCATAGATCTTTCCCTCTTTGATCACAGGGACAAAAGGGTTACTCTCCCAACCATCACCTGCGGGTACAACATCTACATGTCCGGCAAAACAGAGATGCGGACCTTCAGAGAACTTTTTTGTCAGAAAAAGATTCTTTACACCCTCCTTATTGACATAGATCGCTTCATAGCCCTCAAGATAGGATTCGATGAACTGTAAAGATCCGGCATCATCCGGTGTAATAGACTCAAAACTCAGTAATGTTAAGAGTAGATCAACTACATTCATTTTTATTTTTCTACCTCACCACGATAAGAGACGATACCACCGTAATGATTGATCGCAGCAGCATGTCCGTTACTTTTAAAAACATTTTGGACCTGCCCGCTTCTGGCTCCTGTACGACAGGTGAAAATGATTGTTTTCTCTTTTTCTTCAGTAAGAAGTTCTTCTGCCCATTGCTGAAAAGATGAAGTGGGCTTAAGCATATCCACACCTTTGACATGCCCTGCATTATACTCCATATCTTCTCTTACATCAACTAGAAGAAAATCTGCTTTTCCCTCTTCACGCGCCTTCAACAAAGTCTCCAGATCTTCTGAGTTGATGTTGTCTTTTGTCAATAATTCATGCATTATTTTTCCTTAGTTCTGAAAATAGTCGCGTATTATAGCCAATTGAACCCTCTGAATAACCTAGCTGCCTAAAATGTTTTATATAAATTAAAGCGATTCAATGGTTTTCTGTACCTGTTCCGCAACATACTCCGGTGAGCAGAAGATACCACAGTGACATTTACCCTCTTCAGGGATCTCCTGTTCGATCGCCTGAGGACAAGGACAGACTCTATTGTCTGAACTTTTGTATTTTCCTGGTTTTGTCTCATCAGGTTCTACCATATAACAGGGACAAAATCTCTTACCGTAAAGTACCTTATGTCTTGCAAGCCCCAAAGTAACACCTTCATTCACATCTTCCATCGGATGATATTCATAACCGAACTGCTTACACACTTTATCTGTAAATTTTTTAGTTTTTTCCAACTCTTTTAAGAATTCAGAAGAACTCATATCTAATTGTTTCATCATTGTAAGATCCTTCACTATATATAAAATACTTCTATAGTTATATCTTAAACCAAATTAATATATAATGATACAATTACTATATTTGAGATAAAAGGCAAAATGTGCAAATTGACAACACTGTTTTAGAAAAACTTGAAAAACTTTCCCATCTTCATATTGATACGTCAAAAAAAGAAGAAGTGATGGAACAGCTTACTGATATTCTTGGATACATCGACAACTTGAACGAGCTTGATACAGAGTCACTCAGTGCCTCTTTTTCCACCCTTGAAGGTGGTACACCGTTAAGAGAAGACATACCTCGCCAAAGCAATAATATTGCAAAAGATATTCTCTCAAATGCACCCCAGGGCAGTGACGATTACTTTATCGTACCTGCAATCATTGAATAACCAACAAACGAAGGACAATTATGGCAAATTTTGATATTAAAAAACTTCTACAGAGTGTTGTAACACATGGTGCATCCGATCTGCACCTTGTTAGTCGTGCAGAACCGCAAATAAGACTTGACGGAGCACTAAAACCGGTTAATCTTCCTAAACTTACCGGTGAAATCATCGAAGAGATGTGTTATTCATTGATCACGGAGAAACAGAAACAGCAATTTGAAGAGAATGATGAACTTGATTTTGCACTTTTACTTCCAAACATAGGTCGTTTCAGAGCAAACTACTATAAAACACTTAATGAAACTGCAGCAGCATTCAGAACAATTCCTATTGAAATTCCATCTCTTGATGATCTTGGTGCACCTGAAGTATATAAAAAACTGATCAAAAGAGAAAAAGGTCTTATTCTTGTCACAGGACCAACCGGTTCAGGTAAATCAACCACACTTGCAGCCATGCTCAACGAGATCAACCTTAATGAACAAAAACATGTTGTTACAGTGGAAGATCCTGTGGAATTTATTCACCAAAATAAAAAATGTGTATTCTCTCACAGGGGCGTGGGAGAAGATACAAAAAGTTTTGCCATTGCACTAAAATATGCAATGAGACAGGATCCGGACATCATCCTGATCGGGGAGATGAGAGATAAAGAGACCATTGAAGCAGCACTTACTGCGGCAGAGACAGGTCACCTTGTATTTGGTACGCTTCACACTTCTTCTGCAGCAGGTACTATCAACCGTATTATTGATGTATTTACCGGAGATGAACAACCGCAGATCAGAGCAATGATCTCCACTTCACTTGTAGCAGTGGTCGCTCAGGCACTTCTCCCAAAAATAGGAGGGGGACGTGTTGCCGCTTCTGAAATACTGGTCACAAACCATGCGATTGCAAACTTGATTCGAGAAGACAAAGTACACCAGATTTATTCACAAATGCAATTAGGGCAGGAGGGAACAGGAATGATAACTCAGACACAGGCGCTGGTTAAATTCATACATGACGGTAAAGTTTCCCGTGATGTTGCCATGCAGTATGCCAATAAGCCTGAAGAGTTGTCTAAAGCCATATTAAGATAGTGTAAAGCACATTTATTACTATTTATAGATACAATACAAAAAAATTAAGAAATATATAGAGGAAAATATGGAGAACTTTTCAATGATCGACTTTAACTACTTTGACATCACCATTGGTGCGATCGTACTTATTTTAGGTATTAAAGGTTTCATGAATGGATTCATAAAAGAAGTATTTGGTCTTGTTGGTCTTATTGGCGGTGTCTATTTGGGTTCGCGTCTCTCCTCCGATGCAGCTGCTTTTATTGATTCCAATTTTATTCACATTGAAAATTCTGCACTGCTTCAACTTCTCGGTTTTCTTGCTATTCTTACCGTAGTCTGGCTAGGTGCGACCATCCTCGGTTCCATTTTTTCAAAACTCTCTTCTGTTAGCGGTTTGGGTTTCATAAACCGTCTTTTAGGTTTCATTGCAGGAGGAGGAAAATATTTTCTTATCTTTGCACTGATCGTTACTGCACTTTCAAACGTAACTCTGGTCAAAGACAATCTGGAAAAGTATGTTAAAGATTCTGTACTCTATCCCTATTTGCTAAAAACCGGTGCAAGTATTATTCATCTAGATCCGCATACACTTGGATTGGAAACATCATCTACAACGGCACTGGTTACAAATGCAGTCAAAAAGGTGACAAACCAGAATGACAACAACGTTTCCCGCAATGCAACTACCGTAGAAAGTGACAGCAATAAAAGTAACGCAAAGCATTAAGGATTAATTGATGATCACCTATCCTCTTCTTTTAGAAAAATTTAAAACATTACTGAAGAATAATACGCTTAAATTCACAAAACAGCGTAAACTTATTTTAAAATTTCTTTACGAAAACAATGGTCACTTCACCCCGGAAGATATTTATATGCTTCTTAAAAAAGAGAATCCGGAGATCAACATCGGGATCGCAACAGTGTACCGCACACTGACCCTGCTTGAGGATTCAGGCATAGCCAGTTCTATCTCTTTTGGCGCACAGGGAAAAAAATATGAGTTAGGTCTGAAAAAACATCATGATCATCTTATTTGCAGTGCATGTGGAGAAATCATAGAATTTTTTGATGAAACCATTGAAGAGCAGCAAGAGAAGATCTCTAAAAAGTTCAATTTTAAAATGATTGACCATACGATGAAAATCGTAGGACTTTGTGAAAAATGTCAATAAATTTGGATTTAAATATCTAATTCAACACTAAAATAGATCAATAATAATAAATAGGAGAAACCTTGATATTTGAAAATCAATATATTCAAGAACGTATTAAAAAAACTGAAACCCTTAGAGAAAAAGGTATTAACCCTTACCCTAACCAAGTACAAAAAGGGACACCCTCGTCAACCTTTCTAAATGAATGTGCCTATGTACATGAGATCGATACAGAAGAGATGAAAAAAGATGAATCTAAAAATTATACACTTACAGGACGTCTCAAATTTATCCGTATCATGGGAAAAGCAGCTTTTGCTAAAATAGAAGATGAAGATGGTTTGGTACAGATTTACTTCAACCGTGATGATCTTCCTGAGGGGTATTACAATGATGTAGTTAAAAAACTCTTTGAAGTGGGTGATATCATTGAAGTCAAGGGCTATCCTTTTGTAACAGGTACGGGTGAACTTACCCTACACTGTCTAGAAGTCAACCTTGTGACTAAAGCGATCTCTCCACTACCGGAAAAGTTCCATGGTATTCAGGATCAGGAGATAAAATACCGTCAACGTTACCTTGATATGATCATGGATGCAGAGGTAAAAAACCGTTTTAAACTCCGTTCTAAAATTGTATCGTCTATTAGAAGATTTTTTGAAGATAAAGGATTTTTAGAGGTAGAGACACCTATGATGCATCCTATTCCCGGTGGAGCAAATGCAAAACCGTTCATTACCCATCATAATGCTTTGGGAGTAGACAGATATTTACGTATTGCTCCTGAGCTTTATCTCAAACGTCTCATTGTTGGCGGGATGGATGCTGTATTTGAGATAAACCGTAACTTTAGAAATGAAGGGATCGATGCAACACACAACCCTGAATTTACCTCTATTGAATTTTACTGGGCATATAAAACCTATATTGAACTGATGGAAGTCACTGAAGAGCTCTTTGATTACCTCTTTGACTCACTCAACCTTGAGAGAAAACTTCCTTATGGTGACTTGGAGATCAACTTTGCCACGCCATTTGCCAAAGTCTCATGGGTAGACTCCATTGTAGACATCGGTGGAGTTCCTAAAGAAATTGCTGTAGACAGAGATGCCGGACTTACTTACCTTAAAGAGCGTAATCTCAAAACAGATGAAAATTGGACATTGGGTTATGTACAGGCAGAACTTTTTGATGAGTTTGTAGAGGGTAAACTGATAAACCCTACATTCATTACAGACTATCCTGTAGATATCTCTCCTCTGGCACGCAGAAGTGACACAAACCCTGAAGTTACAGAACGTTTTGAGCTCTTCATGGCAGGCAAAGAGATTGCCAACGGTTTCTCTGAGCTAAATGACCCACTTGATCAATATGAGAGATTTAAAGGACAGGTAGATGCTAAAGAAGCTACAGGTGATGATGAAGCCATGCACATGGATACAGACTTTGTACGTGCATTAAGCTACGGTATGACACCAACGGCCGGTGAAGGTATAGGGATAGACAGACTGGTCATGATGCTCACCAACCAACACACTATCCGTGATGTGCTTCTCTTCCCTGCTATGAGACCTGAAGCAGTTCAGGAAGTAACAAAAATAGATGCTGTACACCAATGTAAAAAATGTGGACATAATGTATTGGAAGAACTTAAACCTGCCAAAAAAGGGAAAGGAATGTTCTGTATGGATGTAGCTGCATGTAAAGGCCGTGCTTCGGAAAGAACATAAATAACTGTAAGGTTTGGCTTCAATGCCAACCTTATATAAATGAAACAAACCTAATTTAACCCTATCAAGGTAGGATTAAATTAAATTTGATATAAATACAACATTAAACCAAAAGGAACCCTATGTCATACGAAATTGAAACCTTTGATCCGGAAATATTTGCTGCGATTGAAAATGAACGTGAGAGACAAACAAATCACTTAGAGATGATCGCTTCTGAAAACTTTACTATCCCTGCTGTAATGGAAGCAATGGGTTCTGTATTTACAAACAAGTATGCAGAAGGTTACCCATATAAGAGATATTACGGCGGATGTGAATATGCTGACGTTGTAGAGCAGTTAGCAATAGACAGAGCCTGCGAGCTTTTTGACTGTAACTATGCAAATGTACAACCACATTCAGGTTCTCAGGCAAACGGTGCTGTCTATGCTGCACTGCTTAAAGCCGGAGAGAAAATTCTTGGTATGGACCTTTCGCACGGCGGACACTTAACACATGGTTCCAAACCAAGTTTTTCAGGGAAAAACTATTCAAGCTTCACTTACGGTGTTGAACTTGATGGTCGCATTAACTATGAAGAAGTTCTTCGTATTGCAAAAACAGTAAAACCAAAGATCATCGTCTGTGGTGCTTCTGCTTATGCAAGAGAGATTGACTTCAAAAAATTCAGAGAGATCGCTGATGAAGTCGGTGCCATTCTTTTTGCCGATATCGCACATATTGCCGGTCTGGTTTGTGCAGGCGAACACCCTAGCCCATTCCCATATGCGGATGTTGTCACAACTACAACACACAAAACACTTGCAGGACCTCGTGGTGGTATGATCATGACCAATGATGAAGATGTAGCTAAAAAGATCAACTCTGCGATCTTCCCTGGACTTCAGGGTGGTCCACTTGTACATGTAATAGCTGCAAAAGCAGTTGGTTTTAAATACAACCTTTCTCCTGAATGGAAAGTGTATGCCAAACAGGTAAAAGCAAATGCAAATAAACTTGCTGAAGTACTTGTAGCAAGAGGCTATGATGTGGTTTCCGGTGGCACAGACAACCACCTTGTGCTGGTTTCATTCCTTGACAAAGAGTTCTCAGGAAAAGATGCAGATGCCGCACTCGGTGCAGCTGGTATTACAGTAAACAAAAATACTGTTCCCGGTGAAACAAGATCTCCATTTGTCACTTCGGGTGTACGTATCGGTTCTGCTGCCCTAACAAGCAGAGGTATGAAAGAGGCTGAATTTGAAATTATTTCAAATAAAATTGCTGATGTGCTTGACAATGTAAATGACCATGATCTGCATGCAAAGATCAAAGATGAGATGAAAGTACTTGCTCAAGATTTCATCATCTATGAAAAATCAATATATTAAGAAGGCGTAACAATAAAAGTTTTTGATTTAGAATTTACTACAGATCATTACTACATAAAACGTCCTTCGATCGTCGAACAGATAAAGTTCGACAATCGTACCTTCTATGCTAAATTTGAACGTATAGATGAGCCATTGACTCCCCTGCTTTTAGATCAACATCTCGATAAACAATTCATTATTGCCGTACCACTACTCAAAGATGCGCATACACACTATCTGGTCCTAGAATATAAAGGAGAAGAGCACCAAAGATTTTACCATTTGGTAAAACATCTTTTTCATACACTCATCATAGAAGATTATTATATTTATCAGGGGAAAGATGAAGAGAAGATCCAGGTATTCATAGAAGTAGACTCTGTTCCTCTCAAAGAAGCAGAATTGCAACTTCAGGCACTCTCTTTGGCACTTGAACAAAAACTGAGCAAAAAATGGAAATGTTTACCCTCTGCCTCTTTACCGGAAGCATATAACATTGTAACACTTCCCTATAAAAAAATTTAAAAATCACTATACCAGTCATCTACCTTTTTTTGTCATTACTGGATCCATGATCTTTATAATATTCTATTTCATACTATCATAAAATAGTGTCAAACTGTAAAAAAACCCAATACATAAATCATTATTATGAAGATTTTAGTTGATAATAAGTATAATCTATTAAATAAAATAAGAATTTACCAGAGGCACAAATATGATTAGGCTGCTATTGATTATAAGCATATTATCGCTGTCCCTCTTTTCATCTCAACTCACTCTTACCTCTAAAGAGCAAGCATATTTAAAAAATAAAAAACAGATCAATCTCTGCATAGATCCAAACTGGATGCCATTTGAGACAATAGATAAAAATGGAAAATATATAGGCATGACTGCTGATTACTTTGAAATATTTAGAGATACTTTGCATATTGATATAAAATTAATTCCATCAAAAACATGGAAAGAGTCCATAGCGTTAGCCAAGAGTAGAAAATGCGATATCATGTCATTGGTTATGGAGACGAAAGAGAGAAAAACATATCTCAACTTTACAACACCCTATTTAAAAATACCACTTGTTATAGCAACCAAATTAAATGTACCTTTTATTGCCGATATAGAATCTATAACAGATAAAAAAATTGGTATTACAAAAGGGTATGCTTTTATAGAGATATTAAAAAAGAAGCATCCAAATCTAAATATTATTGAAGTTGAAAATATTGCAGATGGATTAAACAGAGTACGTAAAGGTGAACTGTTTGGATATATTGGGACCTTAGCCAGTATAGGATATAAATTTCAAACTGAATTCAATGGTGAGCTAAAGATTACCGGTAAATTTTATGAAAAATGGGAACTGGGTATCGGTGTGCGCTCAGATGATAAAATATTATTTGATATTTTTCAAAAAGCAATAGACAATATAGATACAAAACAACGACAAAAAATTTTAAATAGTTGGGTATCCATTAAATATGAAAAAGGTATTGACAATACTTTAATCTGGCAAATACTCATTGTAGTATTCCTTGTAATCATGCTAGGATTATATAGACACTATCTTTTAAGAAAATCAAATAATCAACTCTCTACTCTCAATCAAGAGTTAGAATTAACCAAAGAAGAGTTAGATAAATCATCAGAATATTTTGAATATCTGTTTAATAATGCCATAGAGACCATAGGACTTTTTCAAGACAATGCATGTATTAATTTAAATGAAGCAGGAATAAAACTTTTTGGATTTAAAAATTTAGAAGATGCCATAGGTAAAACACCATTTGAGTTTATAGCACCACAGTCGATAGAGCTTGTAAAAAGAAATATTATGAATGAATCTCAGTTAGCGTATGAAGCATACGCACAAAAACAAAATGGAGAGATATTCCCTGTATTGATCAAAGGACAGTATAGAGTTATAAATAATAAAATAACCAGAATCACATCTCTTATTGATCTGACTGAATTAAAAAATAAAGACTCTATTATTGTAAAAAAGTCAAAGGAACTGAATAACAGCATATTAACTATGAGTAAATATGTCATTTATTCAAAAACCGATCTGAAAGGTGTTATTACAGAAGCCAGTGATGCATTTTGTGAAATATCACAATATAGCAGAGATGAATTAGTTGGGAAATCACACAATATTATTAGACATAAAGATATGCCAAAAAGTGCTTTTAAAGATATGTGGCAGACTATAAAAAGTGGTAAAACTTGGAGTGGTGAAGTTAAAAATAGAAAAAAAGATGGCACTCATTATTGGGTAGTAGCAGATATTTCACCTGAATTTGATGCAAATGGCAATATCTTTAGTTATGTAGCGATTAGGCATGATATAACAGATAAGAAAAAAGTTGAAGAGATCGCTATTACTGATGGATTGACTGCATTATACAATCGAAGACATTTTGATGATGTTTTCCCTCAGCAAATAGCACTTTGTAGAAGAAAAAAAGAGTTATTGGCATTTGTGATTATAGATATAGACCATTTTAAACAATACAATGATATTTATGGGCATCAAGGTGGAGATACTGCATTAAAACTTGTAGCGCAATCACTGCATGATACCCTAAGACGTCATAACGATTATATTTTTAGGCTAGGCGGTGAGGAGTTTGGTTTAATATTTCATGCAAAAAGTACTGACGAAGTTTTATTGACAGCAAACAAAGTAAGACAAAATATTGAAAAATTAAAAATAGAGCATACGGGAAATAGTGCTTCAAAATTTCTAACAACATCAAGTGGATTATACATTATAAAGCATGATGACACTCTGTCAACAGATGAGATATATAAAAAAGCAGATGAAGCTCTGTATATATCAAAACACAACGGGAAAAATCAAGTAAATTATAAAGTATAACATTGGTGATCCTCGTTCCCATCCATCCTCGGTAGGAATGAGGGAATTGCAGACTCCTCTGACTGATCTACCTGTATCCATTACCATAGTTACGATACAATTACTCAAAACGAAACAAATGGATAAGAATGATCGAAGGTATATTAAGATTTTTTGTCAATAACAGCAGACTGAACTACTTTCTATTCGTGCTCGTTTTCATCTCCGGTGTGGTGCTTTACACCAAAACACCCAAAGAGATATTTCCCTCTTTTGAACTTGATATGGTTTCTGTAAATGGACACTATACCGGTGCATCCATTGATATGCTTGACAAAATGGCCGTCAAAGAGATAGAAGATGAGATCAAGAATATTGATGGCATTGACAAAATGGCAACGGTTGTCTCTGCAGGAAGGTTCAACATCATTCTTGAGCTTGAAAAAAGAGTGGACAAATACAATACGGCACAAAAAGTTAAAGATGCAGTCACTCTCAGCAAACAAAATCTTCCTTCGGATATGGATGAACCCACAGTTAAAGTACTGGAAGTCAAACGAAACTTAATGCGTATTGCTGTCTCATCTGACACAGCTTCGCAAGATAAGCTCATCGATGCAGCAAATACGCTAAAAGACAAGATCACTTCTCTTAAAAATATCTCTGAAGTACTGATATATGGAGATTCGGACAAATATTATGACATTCGACTACACTCTGGGAAAATACGTGCTTTGGGATTGGATGAGAGTACTATCATTTCTGCACTTTCCGGACTCTCCTATATTTTCCCCATAGGAACCATAGACGACCCAACAAAAGGATACTTTTTTGTCTCCACCCATAATGGACCTAAAGATGCTGAAAAAATGCTCCAAAGTCAACTCAAAGTAGCTGGGAAAACCTTTTACCTCAAAGATATAGCAACTGTTAAAAAACGCTTTGAAGATACGGCAACACTCTACTCCATTGATACCAAGCATGCTTTGGATCTTAACATCAAACAAAGCAATGAAGGGAATGCACTCACACTTTCAAAAGCCATTAAAACACTTGTAGCACAAAGTAATGCAAAGACAAATGACATTACATATACTATACATGATGACAGATCAGCAGCCATTAAAGACCGTTTAAATATTGTCATTTCCAATATTCTTTTAGGTCTTATACTCATTTCACTTCTAGTTATTCTTCTGATCAACAAACGGATGTCATTCATCATTACACTGGGTATACCAACCTCTTTTGTGATGGGAGCATCTTACCTCTACTTTGCCGGCTATACCATCAATATGATCTCACTCATTGGTGTCCTCATTGCCCTGGGAATCATAGTTGATGACGCTATTGTGGTGTCCGAAAACATACAACAGCACATTGAAGAAGGTATGGAACCTAAAGAAGCTGCTGTTCAGGGTGCAAAAGAGATGTTCAAACCAGTGACCATTGCTTCCCTGACCACCCTCTTTGCCTTCATCCCTGCACTGATGATGTCAGGAACGATGGGTGAAGTAATTAAGCTTATTCCTATTGCTGTTTCTGTGCTTGTATTGGCATCGCTGGTTGAATCCTTTATCTTTTTACCTATCCACGCTGCCCACCTGTTGAAAAGTGATCAGAAAACCACTTCCTGGGAACCGGTAAACCGTATTTACAGTCGTATGATCCATTATTTGATGTATTATAAAAAAACTTTTTTACTGCTTTTTATGATTTTGGTACCGCTCTTTATTATCATTGGAATAAAAATGAGTAAGTTTCAAATGTTCCCGCAGTTTGATGCTTCGACCATCACCATTACTATGAAAGCCAATGTCAATACCAAAACAGAAGAGACCATAAAATACCTGACAACCATTGAAAAAGACCTCTTTGAAAAAAAAGATACCTTTTACATTGACCATGTCGGTTCGGTCGCAGGATGGAGACGAGACTCTGCAGGAAATTCTGAAACCTACCCCTATGTCGGACAAATACATATAGAGTTACAAAAGCTCAAAGCCCAGAATTTTGTAGACAGATTCATTACCCCGACACTCAGCTTTTATTATGACAAAAAGGGACGGACAAGAGAAGAAAAATCTGTAGTAATCGCAGAAAAGTTACGTCATTTTTTAGAAGAAAAAAACTATAAAAAACACTTTGGACTTTCTGATCTTGCCATAGTAGAAAAGAAGGTCGGGCCTATAAAGTCAGACATCAAGATAGGTCTTGTCTCCAATCAAACTACAGAGGTCATGAAATATGCTGAAGAGATCAAAAAAGCCCTGAAAGGAACCCAAGGAATAGTCTCTGTCAATGATGCCATGAATTACGGAAGGGATGAGATCAAACTTAAAGTAAATACCTATGGTGAGTCTCTCGGACTGAACGAGCAAATGCTTGGGGTACTCCTCTCAAATGCTTTCCTTGAAAGAAGAATGTCTTTGGCTTTTGACAATAAAAATCTGCTTGAATTAAAAATTCAAAGTGAAGAGAAAGATTCACTCTCCGCACTGAAGAATTTCCAGGTCAGACTGGATAACGGTTCGTTCGTGGCACTCAAAGACATAGTAGGTTTTGATACGATCAGATCTTTTGAAAAGATCATTAAAGATGCCGGTGAGACCAATTTTTACATTTATGCAAATGTGAACAGCAAGATCGTTACGGCTACAGAAGTGCTGGAAAAAATAAACCCTATTTTAGAACATGCGAAAAAAGAGGGGATCAAGATCATTCTCAAAGGGGAACAGGAGAAGAAAAAAGAACTTAAAAGTGACATGATGATGGCAAGTAGCGTAGCTATGCTTTTAATTATGCTCTCGCTTCTTTACCTTTTTAACTCTTTTAGAGAAACCTTTATGATGATGTCCGTTATTCCCTTTGCCTTTTTGGGCGTACTTATTGGACATTTTATGCTTGGATTAAATCTCTCAATGCCTTCGATCATAGGAATGCTTGGACTTTCCGGAGTGGTTATTAATGATGGTATCATCATGATAATGAATTTGAAAAAAGCAAGCAATATGGAAGAAATCTTCTATTATGCATCAAAACGATTCAGACCTATCATTTTAACTTCGGTAACTACACTAATAGGCTTGAGTTCTTTGGTATTTTTTCCCACAGGTCAGGCAGCGATCTTTCAGCCAATGGCAATAGCATTGGCTTTTGGTTTGGCATGGGGAACAGTGTTAAATTTACTTTATTTACCTGTACTCTACACTATATTGAACCAAAAAAGATTAAATATATAAGGCTATCAGGAACTCAAAACTTGTTTCAAAATAAGTAATGCATTGAAATACAAAAATTTCCTTAAACAAGTTTACGGTTCCTCCCCTCCATACAACTTAAATAAAGTTTTAATATAAATAAATATGATATAATCACTTCAAAATAAAATTTGGAGTTACCCCTCTCATGAACGATCACAACCTAGATGACTTGATCATCGATAATATAGAACCTCAAAATGGAAAAGCAAAAAGCATTTTAACTATTATTGCACTACTTATTATTGTATTGATAGTTGCAATTATCCTTACAAAAGTCATTCTGAAAGATCCTAACAGTGAACAAATACTTGTAGATGACACTACAGAGATGATCAGTCCGGAACTGACACTTCAAAATGTTTCGAAGAAAAAAGTATCTCAAGAAGAGACTAAACTGTCATCTATCATTGAGAAAGAACTAAATAAACCGGTGAAAGCTCCTGAAACACCTGTAGTTCCAGAAGTAAAAGAACCTGCTGAAACAATTAATCCTGTTCAGACCGAAGAGGCAAAAGAGGTAGTCACTGAAGTTCCAACACCAGAAGTTAAAGCAGTGAAGAAAACAGTAACAAAAACAGAAGCAGCAAGTGTCCCAATCACAAAAGAGTTTGAACAGTCTCCAACAGTAGAGAAAACAAAACCAGCCCCTGCCCCGGTTAAAGAGAAAAAAGTTGAGAGAGTTACATCACTTTCAGGACAGACATTCTATATTCAGGTAGGGTCATTTACACAAACACCAAGTTCACGTTTTTTAGGTGTTATAAAAAACAGTGGATTCCACTATAAGATCGTTACATCCGGAAAAACAAAAAAACTTCTTATCGGTCCCTATAAAAACAGAAGCTCTGCCGATACTGCTCTTGTCAGAGTAAAAGACCGTATCAATAAAAGTGCCTTTGTGGTTAAAAAGTAGAATATTTCATGCATAAAACAATTTTATTTGACCAACTTACCCCTGTTGCACTCTATGGGAAAATAAAAGATCTTTTTCCTGACGAGATCACGATGCTTTTTGAATCTGTGGTCAATACTTCCGATGGAAACTTCTCTTTCATCACTATAGGTGCACAAGAGCGTTTGACATACAAAGACAAAACAACAAACTATACAGATCTGTCCGGAAAAATCAATACCATAAACGAAGATCCTTTTACTTTTTTAAAATCTTATTATGCAAAAATCGATAAAGAAGCAAACAAAGAGAGAGCAGTGGAAGTCGGTTTCTCTTTTGTCGATGGATTTATAGGTTTCATCGCTTACGATATGGTAAAAGTTTTTGAGCCTGTACTTGAAGAGAGTATGGACAAACTTCTTGACCCTCTGAACACTCCGGATCTTGATCTCGTTCGCCCCAAGATCATTATTGCCTACTCCCATAAAAGTGCAAAACTCACCCTTATTCTCAATGATAACTCTATGAAAAAAGGTTTGGAAAAGATAGAAAATATTCTGCATACTACTTGCATACCTATGCCTATACAAGCTGTAAAACTGGAGGGTGAAGGAAGTTTCAGTATTGATGAAGAACGTTTTAAAACACTTGTGGATGAGTCAAAAGAGAGCATTCGTTCCGGAGATATCTTTCAAATACTTCTCTCCAACAGATATACACAAAAGGGAAAGATCGATCCACTGAGTTTCTACAGGGTCCTGCGATCAAAAAATCCATCTCCCTACCTCTTTTTACTGGATTATAAAGATTTCTCTATCTGTGGATCAAGCCCAGAGGTCATGGTAAGACTGACGGAGGGAGAGATACTTCTTCGTCCTATTGCAGGGACACGGAAACGCGGTAAAAATGCAAAACGTGACAAAGAGCTTGAACTTGAAATGCTCAATGATCCTAAAGAGTGTGCAGAGCATCTTATGCTTATAGACCTTGGTCGCAATGATGTGGGTCGGGTAGCACAGACAGGGACTGTAAAGGTCACCGATATGATGCGTGTAGAGAAATATTCACATGTGATGCACATGGTCTCGGATGTGGAGGCACAGATCATTGAAGGTAAAGATATGTTCGACCTCTTTGCAGCAACTTTTACTGCAGGCACAATGACGGGGGCACCAAAGATCGAAGCTATGAAACTCATTGCTGACTTTGAAGGCTTGAAACGCGGTTTTTATTCAGGGGCAGTGGGATATTTCTCATTTGACGGTAATATGGATTCAGCCATAGCCATAAGAACCTCACTTATCAAACCTGATGCTATTACACTTCAGGCAGGTGCCGGAGTAGTGGCAGATTCCGTACCGGAACTTGAATATCTTGAAGTGAAAAATAAACTTCAAGCACTTCTTGCTACCCTTAAAGAAATGGAAACACTTTAAACAATGACAAGAGAACTTTTTGCTATTTTTGGAAACCCTGTATCTCACTCTAAATCTCCTTTAATGCATAACCTCTCTTTTAAAGGGTTAGGCATTGATGCATGTTATGCACGATATCAACTCCAAGAGGGGGAAAAGCTCAAGAATACTTTTTTTGCTTTAAGTCTTAAAGGTATCAACATTACCGTACCGCATAAAGAACATGCATTCAATGCCTGTGATGTACTGGATCCCTTTGCACAAAAAGTGGGTGCAGTCAATACCATTGTTGAAAAAAACGGGAAACTTTACGGTTACAATACAGATGCCCCCGGGTTTTTAAAAGCTATCTCTGAATTTAAAAATATAAAAACAGTGCTCTTTTTAGGTGCAGGGGGAACAGCACAGTCAACATCCAGCATTTTACGTGATGATGGGTATGAAGTAACCCTACTGAACAGAAGTGAAGGTCGCCTTGAAAAATATAGAAAAGAGGGATTTGAAACCTACACTTTTGAAAATTTCACAGCAAAAAAGTATGACCTTGTCATAAACATGACGTCCGCAGGTCTTGAAGATGATTCATTTCCGGCTCCCAAAAATATTCTAGACTCTGTTATACCTCAGGCAAAAGCCTGTGTTGATGTGATCTATGGGAAAGAGACACCCTTTTTAAAACTGGCAAAATCATACAATAAACCAACAAAAGACGGTTCAGATATGTTACTGTATCAGGGGATCATCGCTTTTGAGTATTTTACAGATCACCGATTTAACTTTAATGAAATAGAACCTCACATGAAAAGAGCATTTATTTTATGACAAAATTTTTAAGTTTTCTCATTCTCATTTCAGCTGTTATTGCTGCTACGATTTGGTTCAACCTACCTAAACTTACTCCCTACTACACCCAACTGACAAAAATACGTGTCGGACTTAATCTGGATCTGCAGCCCAAAGAGCAAAAAGAAGCCAAATTTGTCGGTTCTTTGAAATGTAAAAAGTGTCATAAAGAGAATTATCATGATTGGAAAACATCGATGCATTCCAAAATGATACAAGAGATAAAAAAAGATCCATCAGTAGTTGTTGCAGACTTTTCAAAACTGCCTTCTGATGCAGATTTTACTTTGGCAGAAGCTGTCTATACTATAGGAAGTAAATTCAAACAACGCTACATGATACCTGCAACCATTAATGGCAAAGAGGACTTTAGACTGGGTAACTATCAGTGGAACTCACAAAACAAAAACTGGCAGCACTTTAAACCCTATAAGTACTGGTATAAAAACTCTTACCCACATGACAATAAGGAATTTCCAACATCAACTACCTGTGACGGATGTCACTTTACAGGTTATATGTCTACAGCCAAAAGAGTTGAACCTGCCATTGCCTGTGAAAGCTGTCATGGTCCGGGAAGTAAACATGTTGCAGATCCTGACAGCCCCATTTTTAAAGCCAGTCTCTCTGACCCTATACGTACCAATGAAGTATGTTTCCAGTGTCATATGAGAAATCGAGACAAACGTATAGAGACAAAAAATATGTCTGCAAATGAGATGTGGATGAGCGCTAAAGATTATCCTGCCGGATATGAACCGGGGAAAGCACTCATTCACTACAAACTACCTGCACCCTTTAAAAAGGGGAAAGAGAGTAAAGAGTTTTGGGCAAATGGATCAGCAAAGAAAAACAGAACACAGGGGAATGAATATATACATGACAGAATGTATCAGCACGGTATCACCTGTATCAACTGTCATGATCCCCATAAACTGACAAACACGGCTAAAAAACCTGAAGGTAATGATGCCTGTATGAAATGTCACTCTTTTGGTTCTATTATCGGTCCTCACCAGGTTACACTGGAGCAGCATACACAGCATAAAAAGAACTCCAAAGGTTCACTGTGCATAGAGTGCCATATGCCAAAAACTGCAAAACATACAGGTAAATCCCCTTTAACAGTACGTTCACATCTGTTTAGTTTTACCTACCCTGCAGAGACCAAAGCATATGGGATGCCTCCGGAAACAAATGCATGTTATGCCTGTCATAAAGACAAAACTCTGGACACACTTCAGGAAAATCTGCAAGCGTGGGGAAAACTTAAGTGGGGGAAACTTGAGATCCCGCAATAAAATATATACGTTATTTGACATCAATTAACCTTTGAATATTACAATACGAGGAGTATGAAATGCTAGAGAACAGGAGTAACAAGATGATCAATATCCTTATGATAGAAGATGATCCGGAATTTGCAGAACTTTTAAGTGAATATCTTTCCCAATTTGACATTAAAATAACCAATTTTGAAGACCCGTATCTAGGCTTGAGTGCCGGTGTAAAGAAATATGATCTGATGATACTTGATCTTACACTTCCCGGTATGGATGGTCTTGAAGTATGTGAAGAGGTCGTACGTAAATACGATATGCCTGTGATCATCTCTTCTGCCCGTTCTGACATTAATGACAAAGTACAGAGTTTTGAACTGGGTGCGTATGATTATCTTCCAAAACCTTATGATCCCAAAGAGATGTATGCACGTATTATGTCAATTTTAAATCGTCTGAACAAAGGAGAGGGAAAATCTTCTTTACCAAAAAGTGATTTTGAGACCAAAGGGGATACTATCTATTTTAAAGGGACTGCACTTGCTTTGACCCCAGCAGAATTTGAAGTACTCTCTTTACTGGTAAAAAATCAGGGAATCACCCAGTCCCGAGAGCAGATCATCAATACTTCAGGTACAATGAGCATTGATTCCCAAGGTAAAAGTCTTGATGTCATCATCTCTAAAATACGTACCAAACTGCATGATAACAAACGTATACAGGCAGTACGTGGTGTAGGATATAAACTTGTTTAAAGGCTTCTCCTCTTTACGGAGTAAGATCAATCTTGTCTTTTCAATCATCTTTCTTCTTTTGTCCATACTTTTTATAAGTTCTATCAAATATGATCATGCAAAATTTGAAGAAGGTAACGAAGCACATGAAAGAAATATTTCCCATTACCTTTATAGCTATTATCTGAAATATGGGAAAATTGACAAAGCATACCTCCAAGCACAAAATGTATCTCTCATCACAGATAAAGGAAAAGTGATACAAATAGAACGTTCATTCAAAGAAAAAGGCAAAGATACACATTATGCTGTAGATACTTTTCACTTGCAGCGTATTATTCTTATAAACAATGACCGGTTCAAACTTTTTCTGGAAAATAAAAATAGACCAAAGTATCCACTAAAACGTATTATTGTTTTCACTATTGTTTTTCTTTTGATCATTTTACTTTATTTTTGGATAGTACGAAGTCTGAGACCGATCTCAGACTTGAAAAATAAGATCAAAACCTTTTCAGAAGGGGATCTTGATATTGAATGTGCAAGTGACAGACAAGATGAGATCGGTGAAGTTGCCAATGAGTTTGACCATGCAGTAAAAACCATACGTGAACTGATACAGTCACGACAACTCTTTTTACGTGCCATTATGCATGAGCTGAAGACACCTATTGCCAAAGGCAGAATTATGAGTGAAATGCTCTCTGATGAAAAAAGCAAAAAGCGTATGCACAGTATTTTTGAACGTCTCAATCTACTGATTGATGAGTTCGCAAAAATAGAAAAGATTGCCTCAAAAAACTTTGAACTTCATCTTCATCCTTATAAAATGAGTGACCTTCTTGAAGCAAGTATTGATATGCTTATGGTTGAAAATCCAAGTAGGTTAATCAGCACAGAGATAAAAAAAGATTACATTCTTAATGTAGATTTCGAACTATTTACTCTTGTTGTTAAAAACTTACTTGACAATGCCATAAAATACAGTACAGACAAACATATTAATGTAACTATTAATGAAGACAGAGTTGAAATCAGCAATAAAGGAGAAAAGTTAAAAGAGCCTTTGGAAAATTATTTTAAACCTTTCCACACCTCTAAAAGTGGTTTAGGTTTAGGCATATATATTGTTAAAAGTATTTTAGATATTCACCATAGAGGCTTTGAATATAGATATGAAGAGGGGAAAAATATATTTATAGTGATATAGAAGTAGAGGTTTTAACCCCGTTCAGCGGGACTGAAGTCCCTACTCCTATATTGTATCAGATAACATAAATGAGAGTTCCAAAGCCTGACTGGCATTCAGTCTTGGGTCACATTGTGTATGGTAACGGCTTGCAAGACCTTCTGCTGTAATGGCACAAGATGTACTACCTGTACACTCTGTTACATCATTTCCTGTCATTTCCAGGTGAATTCCCGCACCAATTGTTCCCATCTCTTTATGTATTGCAAAGAACTGTTCTACTTCTGAAAGAATATTATCAAAATCTCTAGTTTTAAATCCACTTGAACTCTTCTCTACATTTCCATGCATAGGATCACAGGACCAAACAACATTCTTACCTTCATCTCTTACACGCTTAAGAAGCTGAGGGAAATGTTTTCTAATTTCACTTGCACCCATACGGACAATAAGATTCAATCTTCCCTCTTCATTCTCAGGGTTCAGGGCATCGATCAATTCAATAAGTTCATCCTCTTCCATACTCGGTCCGACTTTACAGCCGATAGGATTTTGAATACCTCTGAAGTATTCTATGTGTGCCTCTGTCAGATCTCTTGTTCTGTCACCGATCCACAACATATGTGCAGAGCAGTCATACCATTCACCTGTTTCAGAATCTTCTCTTGTCAGCGCCTCTTCATAATTCAAAAGCAGTGCTTCGTGTGAAGTATAAAGTGTTGTCTGGTGTAGTTGAGGCATCGTATCACTGTTGAGACCACAAGCTGCCATGAATTTCATAGATGCATCTATTTTTTTACTGAGTTCATCATAACGCTTTCCTAAAGGATTGCCTTCAATAAAATCTAAATTCCACTTATGCACTCTGTTAAGATCTGCTAAACCGCCTCTTGCAAAAGCACGTACAAGATTTAATGTTGCTGCAGACTGATTATATGCTTTCAACATATTTTTAGGGTTAGGCATTCTTGCCTCTTCGGTAAACTCTATTCCATTGATAATATCACCACGGTAACTTGGTAACTTTACACCATTCAGCTCTTCAAAATCTGAAGATCTTGGTTTCGCAAATTGTCCGGCAATACGTCCTACTTTTACCACAGGTTTCCCTGTACTGTACATCAACACCATATTCATTTGAAGCATTAATTTAAAAAGATTTTTTATATTTGCTGCATTAAAATTGGCAAAGCTCTCTGCACAATCTCCACCCTGAAGTAAAAAGGCTTCACCACGACCTGCTGCTGCCAATTTCTCTTTCAGTTTTTTTGCTTCACCTGCAAAAATAAGCGGAGGATAAGAGCTCAACTCTGCTTCTACTTTCTCAAGAAGTTCTTTATCTTGATATGTTGGTTGTTGCTTTATGGGAAAATTTCTCCAGCTGCTTGGTGTCCAACTCATTATATATCCTTAGGATGGGCATTTGCCACAAAATTAATGCAATGATTATAGCTGAAAAAATATGAAAATAATATGTATTGTCAATGAATACTAAAAAAATATTAAAATTTTATATAATTTGGATAAAAATGATAAATTTTATGCTTTTTTCACATGGTGAATAAGTTGTGAATAACTCATATTAAAAAATGAAACCCGTGTTTCAGGTCATAAGATGAAAGTGTTACTTTTTAGCAACAAATGAGACAAAATTTGCCCATTGACAAATTGTATCCACAGATTTGAATCCTGCCTCTTTGCACATTTGTATATTTTCTTCTATGGTAAAAGGGATCAGTACATTTTCCAGAGCTTCACGTTTCTGTGCGATCTCATATTCACTGTAACCCTGCTCTTTTTTATAGTCATAATAGACATCTATCATCTCTTTATCCAGCTTCTTGTCATTGAAAACCACTTTTTCAGAAAATATAAAAGTACCCTTTTCATTCAAACCATTGTAAATATTTTTTATCAGTTCCATACGCTGCATAGGGCGGATGAACTGCAACGTATAATTTGCTACAATCACATCTTCATTTTTATATGTATACGTCAGCATATCTGTCAGTTCCAACTCTATATTGGCACCAAATGCCTGACATTTCTGCTCTGCTCTGTCTAACATCGCTTGTGAGTTATCCAAGCCTTTCAATTTCATTTCTGTGTGCATTTTACTGTGCAGATCAAGTAGGAATTTTGCGGTGGAAGAACCCAGATCAAGTATCTTTTTACCCTCCTCCTCTTCTGCTAGAATAAGTGAAATAACCAATTTTCTCACCTCATCGTAGAAAGGAACTGAACGGCTTAACATATCATCAAAAACAGAAGCTACTGCATCATCAAATTCAAACTTTTTACTTATTTTTTCAATAAATACTTTATCTTTTTTCAAGGGTCTGTCCTTCTCTTATATTGCCGCCATTTTATCATAATTGAAATTTACTCATCCCTCACCTATGAAATCCTGCATTATTTTATAATATCTCTTATCCGAAGAGATATCATTGTGTCCTCTGTTTGCTATGGTAGTGATCTTTAAGTGTTTGAGAGAGAAAGCATCAATAAGCTCCTGTGTTCTCTCTTTTGCAATCACCCGGTCATTTTGTGCTATGACAATAAACGTTTTTGCAGAGATATCTTTTGCTCTTGATGCCGAATCATACTTGTCATGTAAAAGCAAGGCTACCGGATAGAGAGGATACCGTCCTTTGGCAACATTGACAATACTGTCAAAAGGTGTGATCAGTGCCAATTTCGACACTTCTCTGTGTGCCGCTACATAGGTTGCTATCGCTGTACCCAGACTGCGACCTCCTATGGAGATCCGCTCATGTCTCTCTTTAACACTGTCATAAAGTTTTAGCGCATCACTGTAAAGAGCTTTTTCTGTGGCTTCACCCGTACTTGCTCCATACCCTCTATAATCCATAAGATAGACTGTGAAATCCGGGAATTGCTCCGCAATATATTCACTGCTTCCTGCCATAGATTCTGCATTTCCTCCAAAATATAAAATGGCATTTTTATGTCCTTCATTCAAAACAATAATATTGATCTTTTCATTATCATTTTTCAATACCATTGTATTGTATTTCGAAGGTACATTCTGTGTAGGATGGTAGAGAAATGTTCTCTGTTGCAGATATAAGAATGTACCTGTACCAATATAAATAATAAACAGCAAGAGACCCATACGTATAAATAATTTTTTCATAGTAGAATCTTATCATAAAATAAACCAATCGCCACACAATACAAACCGAAAAAGATATTCAATTTAATTCAAAAGCAATTTTTTGGCATTTGAAATATCATTTTCTATTTGTACCCGCAGGTCAGTTAAACTATCAAATCTTTTATTTTTACGCAGAAATGAAATAAACTCAAGCCATACTTTACCATGTACGATCCCAATGTCATTATCTAAAATATGTGTTTCTACCGCAAAACTTCCGTCTGTTGTCACACGATGCCCCAGGAAACTGACAGAGTTCAACCATCTCTCCCCGATCTTGCTTCGTGTCGCATATACACCTTCTAACGGAAGTTGGTAATGATCTACATAAAGATTAAGCGTCGGTACAAGCTCTTTTTTTCCAAGCCCCTGTCCTGAAATAATCTCACCGTCTACTCTGTACTTTCTACCCAGCAATTTATTTGCCATGAGTACATTTCCTTCTCTCAAATATGCTTTGATCGTACGGGAATGTACCGGAATATCATCTATACTCACTTCATCCACAACAAGTACTTCTCTGTCAAATAAAGTTTGAAGCATCTCCGCATTGGCAGCTTTCTCTTTGCCAAAATGGAAGTCATATCCCACCACGATCTTTTCAAGAGAGGGAAAATCTATTTTAAGCTTATGTACAAAAGCTTCAGGACTAAGTGATCTTACTATATCAAAATGGTAAAAACAGCAAACTTTGTCTGTATAGAATGCACGTTTATATCCGGGGGTCAGATACCCGCTATTTCGTTCTATGATCACAATAGCATCCACTTTTTCTATCAGTGTCTGATGTGCAATATGTAAGCCGTCAAATGAACCGATCGCAATAGATTTAATATTATTTATATATGCCAATTTCTCATTTCTCGTTTCTTATTTTTATGAAGTGATATAGGTACTCCTGATTTCCCTCTTTACCTGTCACTTTAGATTCTGCCTGATACTTCTCTTCCCAGCCTAACTTTTTCGCTTCAGCCTCAAAAGCCTCTTTACGTCTGGCAATGGCATCCAAGTCTTGAACCACCCCTTTACTGTCACGCTTCACATCTTTTCCTACTTCAAACTGTGGTTTGTAAAGAATAACTATATCTGTTCCCGATGTAGCCAGTCTGTCAATGTCATTGATGATCTGTATAATAGAGATAAAAGAAACATCACAAGTAATGAGTTCAAAAGATTCATTACTTTGAAAATCACGGATGTCTGTTTTTTCATGCAAAGAAAGTTTTTCATTTTTTCTTAGTGAGATATGAAGTTGATTGCTTCCAACATCCACACAATCCAGTGATCGTACATTATTTTCAAGTACGATCTGGGCAAATCCACCTGTGCTGGATCCTATATCTAAAGCACTTTTATCTTTCATATCTATTGTATGTTCAGATAGAAAGTTCTCCAACTTACGCGCAGCACGGGAAACATAAAACTTTTCATCCTCAACCTCAACAAGTGAATTTTTATCTATCTTGACAGAAGGTTTAGGCTTCTTGCCATCTACTGTAACCTGCCCTGCTTTAATAGCATCCAATGCACGATTACGGCTCTCATAATAACCCTCTTCTACCAAGTATTTGTCTAGTCTCATTTCATCTCTTTTATCATTATTTTAACACTCAAACCTATTACCTATCTCTTGTAGTACTTTTTTAAATGTTTTCTCTTTGACTGTAGCGATCAGATTACTTTCAGCAATCAAACTACTGTCTATAGCCGTAATTTTTGGCACAATTACCACTGACTCTTTTTTGAGTGAACCTTTTTCTATGTCTTTATTGCTTATGACAATACCTTCTCTATTTAGATTGGTAGTCAATGGCAACACAAGTACATCACGCTTATCTATCTCTCTAAACACAAGTACAGGTCGCCCTTTAAAGTCTCTAAAATCAGAATAAGGCATCTCTATAAAATAGATGCTTCCTACCATTTAGAGTAATCCTCATCGTCATAGTCATGCTTACTCAAGCCTATGGCAATCTTACCAAAGTTATCTAACTCTTCATCTTTCCAATACGTCCATTGGCTATTGAGTGACTCTTCTTCTATCTGCTTAAGCCTTGCATACTCAGTTGTAGAGAGTACTACTGCTTCTAAACGATTATTTTTAAGTACCCCTATCTTTTCAAGTGTATTGCTTTTCACATCTTTAAGGAGTGAACTTATCTTTTTTGTAAAGTCTGTAATGGAAAAAAGTTCATTTTCTGTATAGTTTACCATAAAATTCTCCTTTTATTTACTGGTTAATTTACTTGTAAATAGTATAGTATTTTAAAATTAAAGGCATGTTAAAATATGTAAGGTGTTTGTCTAGTCTCATCTATTTTGCCTTTTTAAGTATCTCTTGTAAATTTGCCGGGCTAATATATGCCTTGGTACGTCCCTCTTTATAGGGAGAGAATATTTTATACTCAAGTAGTTTATGCAAATAAGTACGCGCTGTATTGATAGCGATATCATACTCTACAGCCACTTCGATTGCCTTAAATATTTTCCCCGGATTTTTTATAGCTGTCTTAATAATATCTTTTTGTATAAAATTTAACTTTTTCTTCAAGTGAGACTCTTGCAGAATCACATTTACTTCCTGGTATGCTTCACTCTGTACTTTCAAATATTTGTGCAACTCATCTATGGCTCTCAATATCACATCTATTTGATGAAAAATAAAATAGTTTAAGTCATTATCATCTGCATCCACATATTGATACGCTTTACTGTATTTGGCAGGGGCATCTTTCAATAACTTGCTAATAGAGATATATTCAAAGTAATCATAGCCGTACTTTAACATAAACCAGTAAAACAAAGCTCTTGCTGTCCTGCCGTTTCCATCAGAAAAAGGATGAATATACCCTATCATAAAATGTAAAATAATTGCTTTTATGACGGGGTGTATAAAGTCCACTCCCTCGTGTTTTGTATTTGCAAAAACAACCAAGCTATTCAATCTGTCCATGATCTCATCATGGGATGGTGGCTGATACAGCACATTATTATCTCTATCAGCAATATAGATTTCATCATCTACTCTAAATTTTCCAGGGACAACACCATTATGTGTAGTATCTTCTGTTGCTATTTTATGAAAATGCAACATCATCTCAATACTTAGGTCTTCATCTTTTTCAACTTGAAGTTCTTTCATAAGCAGATAATTATTATAGATCATCTGCTCATCTTCTGTTTGAGGTTTTCTGTTGGTTTTTAGCATCTCTTTGGCAACTCTTCTTGTCGTAGAAGCACCTTCAAGCTGAGAACTGTTTATAGCCTCTTCTATAGTAAGAGAAGATAATAAATATGCATTTCCTATAGAATCGCTCGGTACCAAGCCTACCCGTGAAAATTCCATGATCTGATACAATTTTGCCTGCAATACTCCCGGTACAGAATAATGAAAAAAATAGTTATTTTTATTTTGGAGACTTACTGCTTTACACCCATTTATTCTTGCTAACTTTACAGCATACCATGCGATAAAAGGATCATCACCCTTTTTCACTCTCCACTTAAAGTCTTCCCAGTAAAGATACCTGCCTTTATCATCTACTTCTTTGTAATCAGTATAGTAAGTAAAATATTCTTCAGAGAATATATCATACAGACCCTGCTTAAAAATAAAAGGTACTTTTTCTATAAAATCTTTAGCCATAGTTTTCCATAAATCAAATTTTTAATTTTGATTTATTATAACACAGATTGGATATATAGCACTTATATGCGAATAATGCAAGCTACTAAAATTGATTTTACAGTAAAAACAGTATACTAAATACTTCTCTAAAATCAATTTTAACCTTATTACCGCACTAACTAAATACCCAAACTTTTAAAAGAATGAGGGGAGGTAGTATGTGAGTAAAAAAAGCTGTAGGACTAACTGGTTAATTCAAAGATTTTTTTGCTTGCAAACTGCCTTCCCACGTTCTTCCCGAAGGGTGCGGTGCTTTCGTCCATACTCTGCGTTAGATTTTCTCGAATTCGCTAAGGCGAGTCCTTTAAAAATCTGCCTTGATTATGAACGAAATCATCACATTAAAAATTTGGGTATTTAGTTAGTGCGGTAATAACAAAGCATCAAGTAGGTAATGCTATGAGAGCATTCCTCTCATCATCTCTTCAGTCAAAGTTTTTACACCCAATTTTTCTGCTTTTGTGAATTTT
>Ga0256827_10000087_pt1 | contig 47280 bp, 29 predicted proteins | sample CV84metaG_FD_185977 | JGI IMG/M metagenome (GOLD analysis project Ga0256827, IMG submission 185977) | Hydrothermal vent microbial communities from East Pacific Rise, Pacific Ocean - CV84 | ecosystem: Environmental > Aquatic > Marine > Hydrothermal vents | place: Pacific Ocean: East Pacific Rise... | reverse complement strand
TTACTGCTTATTAACCCTTATGAAAATGATAAATACAGTTATATTAATATTCTTGAAGAATATTGCTCATATCTAATAAAAAACAAGGAATATGATGGTGCAATTAATAATTACAATACATTACTTACTTATATAAAGGATAAGAATGAAAAATTAACCTATAAATTAAAAATATCAAAAATTTATAAATCAGAATCAAAGGAAAAATATTTAAAGTATTTATTAGACCTTGATTCTAAATATTCAGATAGCGAACAGGTAAGCAACGATATTTTTGCTTATTATAAGCAAAATAATGAAATGAATAAAATGGTTAGTTATTTAAATGAACTAATCAAAAGAACAAAAAAGGAGAATAGCTTATCATATAATGAAAAAAAATATAGAATTGCAAACTATCGTGAATTATTAATCCAGCAATTAGTTAGTTTGAAAAAATATAGCTCTGTACTAGACCAGTATATTGAAATATTAAATAGAAATCCTTTGGATTTTTATATGGCTGAGAAAGTATATAATTTTGCTAAAATAAATAAAATAGAAAATAAACTATTTGATTATTATACTAAACTATCTAAAAAATCGTTTAAAAATCATAAATATTTACTTCTCAATGCAAAATTTAGTTCATTAAAGAAAGATTTTAATAAGGAACTTGAATATTATCAGAAGGCTGAGTTACTTGAACCTCAAAAAACGAGTATTAAGTATGATATTGCAAATACTCTTGTAAAGTTAAAGAGATATAAAGAAGCTTATGAGCTATATAATGATTTATACTTAAAAGAGCATGATTCTTACAGGCAAAAAGATATTTTGAAAAATATGTTTGTTATTTCTATTTATCTAAAAGATGTTAAATTAATTGAAGAATTGGCAGTAAGAATAATAAATTATCCAGAATCTTATTCTTATAGTAAAGAGGTGAATACTGCTTATATTGCTAGAACTCTACATAAAAATAATTATTTAATTCTTGCACGAAATTATTATAAAAAATTAATTGACCCAAGCTTTAATTTTGCACAAGTTAGTTTAAATAGTAATATTTTATATCAGTATTCCCAAACTTTTATCAATAGAGGAGAAGGGCTAAAGTTAATAAAAAATATTGTTGAATTTAATAATAAACTAATAACACATAGCGATAAAAAAGATAAATATTCTGTATCTGTTAAGAAAAAGCAGTTATTTGCTGTTTTCTCCAGATATATTCCTGATAATATATCATATTTTAGTAAAACAGAAATTAATTCAATGAATTCATATTTTGATTCTCTTGATTCTGAATATGATAAATATCTTGCTGAATATTATCGAAAAATGAAAATGACGGATAAATGGTTTAGTCGTTTAACTGGTAGATATATTAAAAATACGAAAATGAATTATTATAAATCTATTTTGGATTATAATAGTATATTAAATCAGGGATTATATAAATCTTATAAATATAATGGAGCTGAAAATATAACTTTTAGTAAATATAGAAAGGCATTTATAACCTATGTCTGGAAAGATAAAAAAGAAGCATTTAAAATATTAAAAGATAATATTTTTCAATGTGATACTTATCGTACTAATGCTGTTGCTATTGATAGCTATATTGAATATTTAAGAAGTACAAATATGAATGAATATAAAAAGCTAACTATAAAATCATGTATATATAGTAATGTTTTATCAAATTATATTAAATATTCTGAAAAGAAATTAGCTCTTGAATTAATTGATGCTCAAGATAGAGGTGACCTTTGGAGTTTGACAGAAAAGATTAAGCTTTATTGGGCTTTAAAAGAATTTAACAAAGAAGGAGTTGCTTTTTATAACCAAATTTTAGCAATTAATTCAACTATTTCAGAAGAAGTAAAAGGAAGTAAAAACCTTCTCACTGAAACACATTGGGATAATACAATAAAGGAATATTCTAATTATATGTTAAAGGCTGGTTTAATAGGAAATTTATCTGATTATGTTAATAATATTATTGAAATTGCTCCTAAATCCGTTAAGGCATATATAGTTATTGCTGATATTTATTCTGATAATAAAAAATATAAAGAATCTGTTAAATATTTAAATTATGCAAAGCAACTTCAAGATAAAACTATTATTAATGTTAAATTGGCTAATAATTATTTGAAGCTTGGAGAAATGAATAATTTTAGTAAAATTAAAGCTAAAATATTAAAATCTAAAAATATAAATAGCTTTTATAAGTTTTTTAAAGTTTTAGAAGATAACAAAAAACTGGATGGTTATTTTATATCTGTTTATACTGATTTAATAATAAAAGATTACACAAGTTATGGTTATTATAAACTTAAATCATTTATTAAACAGGTTTTATCTTATTATACAGATAAGCCTATTTCTGAATTGATATTATTTGTAAATAATTTTGATACTGGTAAATATGAAATTTATAAATCTTTATTAATGGATACAGACAAGAGTTTTAATAATAACTATAAATTAAAATTATTTAATGAAATTATAAAATATCATACTCTACATAATACTTTATACAGTAAAAGAACATGGGTTTTAGCAAAAGCTGAATTTTTATCAAAAATAAATAAAAACAGTGAAGCAATAGAACTTTTATCAAAAAATAAGTCTATATTTACTTATGAAAATGAATCTTTATATACATTTAATATTTTCAAACTATATTATAAATCAAAAAATATTTTAAAAGCAAATGAGTTATTTAGAAAATCGTTATTAATTAATAATTATGAAGAATATTCATTACAGAAATATTTTGATTTCGTTATAAACAGCAAAGATAAAAAGTTTAATAAAAACTTTTTATTAAGCTTTTTAGATGAACTTAAAGTTTCTGATATGATTTCTATGAGTAGCCTTTTAAAAGTGATGGAGTTTTTGGATGACAATAAATTAAAGTCTGAAATATTATATTTAATTAATAATAAAAACCTTAGTCGTGAGAGATTATATGCTTTGGAAAGTTTGGTTTCAAAAAGAAAACTAGAAAAATTATATTCTTTTATTGTTGATATTCAGTATAATAAGTATTATTCTAATTTTAATTATACTAAAATGAATGAACAACAAGACTATTACTACCTTTATATTATTAATTTAATAAAATTAGATAAAAAAGTAAACTTAAAGATTGTTTTGGATAATAGAAAATTATCTCTTAAGCAAATTGATTTAATTGCTAGTGAAATTAAAAACTATAGTGATTATCAAAATGAGATGATGATTAAAAATTTAACAATTGAAAATCAGGATGTTTTTTATATTAAAGCACTATTAAATTATAATCTTAAAAAATATACTGCTGCTTTAACAGAAATAAACAAAATTAATGTAGATATGGATTATAAATATAATTTTAGGATACCTGCTTTAAAAGTTAAAATATTATCAAAATTAAATCAATTAAATGATATTGGAGTGTTGGAAAAATCAATTAAAGCATTTCCTTTAAATAAAGAATTAAAATATAAACTTTTTGAGTATTACCTAAAAAATAATGATAATGAAAAGGCAATGTTTGTATTAGGAGAAATTGGGCTTAACTTCTATTTAGTTTTTAATGGTTTTACTGGATATAACTTTAAATATCTAAGTTTATATTCCTATAATGACTATAGTGAAGGTGATTACTCCAGTTATTATGAACCAGAAAATATAGCTTCAAAAGTTTTTAGTAATAAAAAAGATACTGAATTTACTTATATTGAAAATTTCATATCTCAATATTCTCTAAAAGAAAAGAAAATGATTGTTAAATTTTTATATGAGCATTATAAAAAAGCCCCAAAAAATAAAAAACTTGGATTACATATCTTATATTCATATAGTAAACTTGATAAAAGTTATAAGAAGGAATATGAAGATTTATTAAAGGAGAAATAATGACAGAACAAATAGTTTTAAATTGTAGGCATTGTGGACAAAAAAATAGAATAAATATAGAAAAAGCATTATATAGAACAGATGAAGTAAGTTGTGGAAAATGTAAAAAAAGTATTTTTTTAGCTCAGGATGATAAGTTAGATTTTTTTGATTTAGGCGACTTTATTCATCCAATGGATCAGTCTACAATGGATACAATAAAGAAAATACCTGCAATTACCTCAATTTTAAAGTTTTTAGTAAAAAATACGAAAGAAAAGTTTTTTAAAGTAATGCATTATCAAAATTATATAAGAGTATCTGAAAATCAGTACCCTAAACTTTATAAATTATATAAAGAAATGGTTTATGTGCTAAATTTATCAGATAATGAACCTGAGTTATTTGTTTATAAATCTCCAATGATTAATGCATATACTTATGGTGTTGATAAACACTTTATTGGTATTTCAACTGCTGCACTAGAAGAACTATCAGATGAACAGGTTCAGGATATTCTTGCTCATGAATTAGGACATGTTGTTTTAGGTCATGTTTTATATAAAATGGCAGCAATTATTGTTGCACAATTATCTGTTTCTGTTGCAAATAAGACATTAGGTTTAGGAGGAGTATTAATTTCTCCAATAAGGTACGCCCTTCTTTCATGGAGCCGGGCAAGTGAATTAAGTGCAGATAGAGTTGCTATTATGGCAACAAGGAAACTAAAAGCGGCTCATTTGACTACATTAAAGCTTGCAGGAGGAATTTCAACATATAAGGATGAAGATTATAATTTTGAGGACTTTTTAGCTCAAAGTGAAAAGGCAAGGCAAATAGAAGATGAATCAATTTTAACAAAAATATATAGTTTTTGGGAAAATCAGCAAATTACTCATCCTTTTCCATTATGGCGAGCAGGAGAGCTTGATAAATGGGCAAAAGAAGGTGATTATTTGAGAGTAATATCTAAAAATCATGTAACAGAAAGGGGATTAATCAGAGATATCCAGAAATGTGATAATTGTAGTAATGAATATTCTATAAGATTAACGGTTTGTCCTTATTGTGGGCATAGCAAAGAAAAGGAAGATGAGTCTTTTTTTGATAAGCTGAAAGGCTTATTTTAAATTTTTTTGACATAGGAATAAAAAAATAATAAAATGCTGTAAATATTATTGGAGTTTATATGAAGTATATATTAATTTTAACTTTTGTATTTTTAGGTTTTAATATCTATAGTGAAGACTTTCCAATTATGCTTAATCTTAAGTCTGATGTAAAAATTCCATCAGATTTTAGAGATGGAGTTGAAGAGGCTTTGACAACACTTGGCTATAGTTTGGTTGATGACAATGCTCAAAAAGAGGCATTAAAAGAAAATGCAAAAGCAAGAAATTCAGAATGTTATGATGATGAATGTTTAGTTGATACAGGAAAAATGCTTGCAGCAAGAGCTTTAATTTCAGTTAAAGTTGATAAGAAAGGAGATGCTGCATATAAATTTAAAGGTAAGTATATAGACTTTGAAACAGGTACAACAACTAAAACAAAGGTAATGTACTATGAGGCGAAGCTTGATGATTATAAGGCTTTGTCTAAGTTTGGAAAAGATTTTACTAATTTACTACTTGGCGGAAAAGCAGAATTTACTACAAGAAAAGAAATAAAAAAGCCTAAAGAGGTAAAAAAAGAAGACTATAAACCTATTCCTGAGAAAAAAGAAAATAAAGTTGCTAAAAAGAAAGTTGAAAAAGAAAGCAAAAAGGAAATTCTTTTATTAAAACCAGAACGGTATGATGGAAACTGGGATATAACTCTTTCATTGCATGGTGGAGTCCATGAGTTTTATAAAGAGCATAATGATGCTTTAATAGAGAAAGTTGAAAGTCGTGTATTTGGTAGCCTAGGTGGTGGTGGTTTTGGTTTTGGGCTTAATTACAGGCTAAATAATTGGTTAGGGTTTTATGGAGATACCAATATCTTAGTAACTAGGGTAGGTGATGTTAAGACAAAAGTAAAAGATGATGATACAGAATTTGATTTAAGGAAACTTAGAATAAATTCATTCTTTATTTCTTTTGGTAGTCAGTTCTCTTTTGGTGATACAAGGGGAACTGGTTTAGTTTATTATATTAAAACAGCGTTTTCATTTGGTCGAGATAGCTATGAACATACTTTACCAGAAGGGGCTCCAGAGTCTGAGAAGAATGCTGATAAGGAATATTGGGATAAGGCCAAAACAACAACAATTGGGCTTTCAGTTGAATTAGGTATTAATATTCTATTCAATCATAGTAATGGTATTGATCTTTATCTATTAACTTTTTATGGTGAGCAAGTTTCAGATGATTTAAACTCTGAACCTTATTTTCTTAACTTAGTTGATGGTCATAGTGTAAATGTTCTTTTGGGTGTTCGTTATAATGTTTTTACATTCTAAATATAATATATTCAATGAATAAATCTATTTTATATAAACTTGTAAAATCAAAGAGATTTAATTACTTTATAATTATTTTAATCGTTATTTCCATTCTATCTATTCTTTTAGATTTTTTACTTCCTAAATATGAAAAATTCTTTTTCTATTTAGAAGTTTTTTATACGACTATTTTTGTAATTGAATATTTTTTAAGGTGGAGTACTTCTAAAAATAGGTTGAAATATCCATTTGGTTTCTTTGCTATTATTGATTTATTAGCTATTTTACCAACAATATTAATGTTTTCTTCAAATTTTACAGCATTAAGAATATTGAGAATAGCCCGAATATTAAGAGTTTTGAAAATTACAAGATATGTAAATTTCTATATATGGTTTTCAACTCAGGCTAAAAAGAGGCATTTAACTCCAATATTAATAAAAATAGGAGCAGTGTTTGGTTTGTGGATTTTTGGGGCAGTATTATTATTATTGACTGAAAATTCTAAGGGCTTTATTTCAATTAGTGATTCTTTATGGAACGTTGTTATTATAACTATGTCAGGGCTTGATGGAGATACTCCTGTATCAAATTTAGGTAAATTTGAAGTTGCTTTTCTAATGTTTTTAGGTATTTTAATTGTTGGTTTTATTACTGGTGAAATAATTTCTGCATTAATGGAGCGGGGAGAAAGAAAAGGAAAAATAGAATTACTTCCTCCTAATACTAAATTATCAAATCATATTGTTATAATAAATCAAAATAAACAACTTTATAATATAATCGAGCAAATAAATGGTGCTTATAATGGAAACTGTTATATTGTTGTGGTTTCTGAAGGAATAAAAGATTTTGAAATTCATAATAAAAAATTAGCGAAAAGAGTTTTAGGGCTTGATGGTGATATTTTAAATAAAAAAAATTTTAATAGCTTAAAGCTTGAAGAAGCTCTTTCTGTGATTATTCTTTCGCCTGAAGAAAATGAAAATAGAGGTGTTATTTCTGCTATTTCTATAATTAATAAAATAAGAGAGTTAAAAGAAGATGATATAAATATTGGTAAAAATTTCAAACTTGTAATTGAAGTTAGAAAAAAAAGCCGATATGAAGACTATCAAAATATTCTTCCTCGTTTAGATGAAATAAAAGAGAATATATTCTTATTTTATAGTGGTGAATTTGTTGATAAATTAATGGCTCAGGCTGTTGTAAACCCTCACTGTACACCCGTTTATAATGAATTAATGACTTATACTGATGATAGTAATGAGTTTTACAGAGAATATGTTACAGAATGTATTAAAAACTTTACTTTAAAAGAGCTTCAAAATAAATTTTTTGATAAATATTTAATTTTTATTGGAGTTGAAACAAATGATGGTAAAGTTTTAGTTCCTGATTTTGATGAAAAATTAGGTAAATATAAAGCAGTATTTTTTATTGCATATAATTATGAAAAGGAGAGTTTTAGCAAGTGGTTAAAAGCAGAAAAATAGCAATTATAAATATAAATGATAAACTAAAAGGGATAATAAAGGAAATCAAGAAACTTACAGACTATGATATTACTATTATTGTTCCTGATAAAAAAAAATGGGAAAAACATAGTTCATGGCATCCTGAAAATCTAGATAATATTGATTTAATATTTGCGAATCCAAAGGATAGTAAAATTCTGAAATCCATAAAGAATTTTGAATCTGTTATTGTTTTAAGAGATGGAGATATTGCGTGTGATGCAGAAACTGCTCTTATTACTGTAGCAATTGAAGAAGCTGATAAAAATATTCATACTGTTGCAGAAGTTTATAGCAGTATAAATAAAGCTCATATTGAAACATTAAATATTGATGAAATTGTGTGTGTGGGTGAAGTTACTGAAAAAATGATTGCTCAGGGGGCAATTACAAGTAAAATAGATAAACTTTTTACTTTTTTACTGGATACTGATGGAGAGACTGCAGAAATCTTTATTAGGACATTGCCTCAAGAATATTTAAAAAAAAATATGGTATATTTTGACCTTTTAAAGCTTTTTTTAGAAAAAAATATTAAAATTATACCTATTGGTTATGTGAATAAAATAAAGAAAAGTAATAGAACTATACGGGAATATAAAATTAATCCTAAAATGAAAGAAGATAGATATCAAATTTTAGATGAAACTACAGAGATAGTATTTATTGGTATAAGAGAGAATTTTAAATTATGAAAAAAATAGGAATATTAACAGCAACTACAAGTGAAAAACCATTTTTATCACAATGGATAAATATTAAAAAAGCGGGAGATAGGCTTGGAGTTGAAGTTGAGTTATTAAGAAATGGAGAGTTTGAATTAAGTATTAATGATGGATTTGAAATTTTCTATAATAATAAAAAGTTTGATTTGGATAATTATTCTGTTTTTTATAATGGAATTGGTACAAGTGCAAAACATACTGGTAATTTTTATATTCCAGAAGTTTTATTGTATATGGGATTTAAAGTTTTTAATAAACCTTCTTCTATTGCTTTAACCCGTGATAAATTAAAAACTTTAAATATTTTAACAGCAAATAATGTTAAATTAACTCCGTCTTATGTAATCAGAAGAAGTGAAGATCTTGATTTTTTACCAAAACCATTTAATGAATTCCCTTTGATTATAAAAAGAATTTTTGGTTCAAAAGGAAAATCAGTTGTTCGGGTAGATGATAAATTTCAGTTAAAATCAATTTTTGATTTTGGCTGGAATGCTGACAGAAATGATATTTTTTTAATTCAGCCATTTATTGGTAATATAAAAGCACATAGTGATGTGAGAGTAATTGTACTTGGTAATAAAGTCGCTGGAGCAATGAAAAGAGTTGCTGTTTTAGGTGATTTTAGAACTAATTTCTCTTTAAATAGGCAAGTTGAAAGTGTTGAATTAACTGATTTTGAAATTAGTGAATGTGAAAGAATATCAAAAATTATGAATTTAGAATATGCTGGTGTTGACTTTATTAGAACTGAAAAAGGCCCAATATTTTTAGAGGTTAATGGAACCCCTGGTTTTACTGGTATTAATTCTGTTTTTGAAAAAGAGGGAGGGAGTTTTTTTGAAGAGTTTATTAAGTTTTCTTGCCAAATAAAATAAAAACGATTATACTGCTTTCGTTATTTATGGAGTAATCATGAATAAAAAAATTTATGACCATTTAGTTATTGGTTCTGGTGTTGCAGGATTATTTTTTGCTATTAATGTTGCTAAGAGTGGAGAAAGCATTTTACTTGTAACAAAGCGTTCTTTATTTGATTCGAATAGTTTTAATGCTCAAGGAGGAATTGCCTCTGTTTTAAATAATGATAGTGATACATATCAAGCTCATATTGATGATACTTTAAATGCTGGAGCAGGAATTTGTCATCTTGATGCTGTTAAATTATGTGTTGAAAATGGACCAAGATTGATAAAGGAGCTTATTCATTTGGGAGTTGATTTTACTCAAAATGAAAAGGGGCTTCATTTAGGTAAAGAAGGTGGACATAGTCAAAGAAGGGTTGCTCATGCTGGTGATATTACAGGCAATGAATTAATTAAAACTTTGGTTAAAACAGTTAAAGAACATAAAAATATAGAAATTCTTGAAAATAGAATTGCTGTTGATTTGATTACATCTCATTGCAGAGGTAGTAAGGGTAAATATGCAATGGGGGCATATATTCTGGATAAGAAAACGGGAATAGTAAACAGATTCCTTGCTAAAAATACTGTTTTAGCTACGGGTGGAACAGGAAAGGTTTATATTTATACTTCTAATCCTGATGTTGCAACAGGAGATGGGCTTGCAATGGCCTATCGTTCAGGTGCAGATATTGCAAATATGGAATTTATACAGTTTCACCCAACTTCACTATATCATCAGGATGCTAAATCCTTTTTGATTTCAGAGGCTTTAAGAGGTGAAGGTGGGGAGTTAAAGTTAAAATCCGGTAAAACCTTTATGGAAAATTATCATGAAATGAAAAGTTTAGCTCCAAGAGATGTTGTTGCTCAGGCAATTGATGCAGAAATGAAAAAGAGTGGTGATGATTGTGTTTATCTTGATATGACACATTTAAGTGAAGAGTTTTTAAAAAATAGATTCCCTAATATTTATGAAAAATCATTGAATTTTGGAATTGATATGGCAAAAATACCAATCCCTGTTGTTCCGGCAGCACATTATACTTGTGGTGGAGTGGTTGTTGATAAAAATGGAGAAACAAGTATCAAACATTTATTTGCAATTGGAGAAGTTGCCTTTACTGGGCTTCATGGTGCAAATAGACTTGCTTCTAATTCATTACTTGAAGGGCTAGTTTATGGAGAACGGGTTGCTCAAAAAGTGGTAAATTATTTTGATGATTATCAGGAGTTTGAAAGAACTAAACACTGGGAAACAGGAAATGCAACAGCAAGTGAAGAGGCTGTACTTGTAAGTCATGCATGGGAAGAAATCAGAAGGTTCATGTGGAACTATGTTGGTATTGTACGCTCGAATAAAAGGCTTAGAAGGGCTAAAAACAGAATAAAAATGGTTCAGGATGAAATTAATCAATATTACTGGAAATACTTTATTACTTCTGATTTAGTTGAATTAAGAAATATTGCAACTATTGCTGAATTAATTATAGATTCTGCAATGTCAAGAAAAGAAAGCCGTGGATTTCATGTAATGGTTGATTATCCTGAAAGAAACGATAATAGTTTTAAAAGAGATACATATATAAGAAGACCAATAATATAAAATTAAAGATTTATATCAATAGAAATTAGTTTCATAGAAATTCCAAAATAGATATAAACTTTTTTATTTGCTTTGTCATAGGTTATACCTTGTGGTCCTTCCATTGTGGAGTCATCTTCTCCAATATTTATTTTACTGATAACTTTATAATTATCACTTGTATCAATTATATATAAGCTGTCATTATTAAAATTTACTACAAATAAATACTGTTCAACTGTTGTTAAATTTAGCATTGTAGAAGTTGGTGTATCAAAAGTATCAACTAGAATAGGATTCTCTGTGTTTCTTAGCATTGTATTGTTTTCAATATCATAAGCATATAGTTCAGGAGCTGTGCCACTTGCTAGAAATAAAGTTTTATTATTATTACTTAGAGTATAAGGAGATGGAAAACCTGATAGTTTACCATCTGTAAAAGGAATTTCGATATTTGTAAATCCTGCATCAATATCTGTTAAGTCAAGAATATCAATCCCACCATTTGATTTTGGATATCCAACAAAAGATTCGTCAAATTCACTTGTTCCTGAATTTATTACAAATAATTCATTGTTTAATACAAAAATTTCTTGTGGATTTTTCTGTGTTGTTGCAATTATTTTATTAAGTGTATTATCTGATTTGTTTATCAGAGTAATAAAGCCGTTATTATAAGTTGTAACCCAGTTTTCATCTGTTGTATAATCAGAGTTAGCAATAAAAATATAATCGTTACTTACTGCAATTCCTTCTGGTGCTTTTAGAGTATTTTCATCTGTAAAACTTGTTGTTATTACATTATTAGTATCATTAAGCATAATTCTGGAATATGAATTTGTACTTAAATTACTTACAAATAATTCATTATTGTCAATAGTCATACGATAAGGACTGCTGTTTTCAGGTAATGATATAAATGGGTTTGTATTTGTGTTATCTGTTAAATCAATTTTTTGAATTGCATTATCTCCTGAATTAATAAGATAAAGAGCATTATCATTTAAAAGCATTTGATTCGGATAGGTTCCTGTGGTAACACCTAAATCATTAATAGCAATTTTACATTCTTCGTTAACACAAGTTTCCCATGATTTACATAATGGATTACAGGTTTTATCATCTGTATTATTATCTTCTTCTCCACATGAAATAAAGAAAAGTGTTGTTAAAGTTATTAAAATAGTTAAGATTTGTTTCATTTGGCCTCCTTTTGGCTTTATAAAAAATAAAAATTCAGGTAGATAAAATATGCTCTACCTGGTAATGGAATATGTAATGAGTCATAGTATTTTTGCTCGTTTGTTAAATTATTTACTTTAAAATCAATATTAGAACCATTTTTATTGAAAATATAACTTAAAGATACGGATAAAAGATATTTTTCTGGTATTTCATCAGTATTAAAAATATTATTATAGTATTTACTTGTATAAAGATAGTTAAAATTAAAGGAATATTTTTTATAAATTAGTTTTAGATTAAATTTTTCTTGTAATTTAGGTGTTTGAGGCAAATCTTTTTTAGTTTTATCATAAATAGTTTTATTATATGATATAATATTATTTATTTTTATGTATTTAAAGTTTAAATTTGCTGTAATATTAATTCCTTTTGCTGTTGCAGGGTTTGTATTTATTGCTTTAACAAGGCCAAATGAAATAGGTGTAAATATGATATTATCTTTTAGCTTGCTATAGAATAATTCTGTTTTTAAGTTAAATGAAGAATTATTAAAGTGGAGAGAAATTAAATTTTTATAAATAGTTTCGGGTAATAAGTCGGGATTTCCTATTACAGATGATGATTGCCAGTATTTTTCTTCAAGATATGGAATTCTTAATCCTTTTTTAGTCAGTATTTTAATCATTAAATGGTTATTTATGTAATATAAACCACTTAAGCTATATTGATATAAGTTTTCAAAATAGTATCTTCCTGCAATTTTAAAAACCAGTTTATCATCTATAAAGTAAATTTCATTTTTTAATGCAATAAAGTTATGGAATTCTTTTATAAAAGGAATATTCTTATTTTTTTTTGTTCCTGTTGATTCTGCAAAATATGATAAATTTGCTAGTTTTATGTCAATGAAGCTATAGTCATTTAATTCAAAGTTTATTCCAATTCCCGAAGAAATTGTATTGGATGTTAAATTAAATTCTATTTTTTTTAATCCAAAAACAATGGGGTTATTATCAATATAATTATAGTTTTTATAGTTTTCTGATAGTTTTAGTTTTAAGTTGAAATTATCAAAATCATGACTATATGAAACTCCTACTAGGTTTTGAATGTTATCAGAATCTGCATCTTCTCTTTCAAATTGGTTGCTTCCGGGAGTACCTTTTTTATTTATAATAAAATAATTTATAAATTTAATATCAGAAGAGTTATATTTTATGTAAAAATCTCCTCCCTTGTAAAAAGCATTTTTTCTGATTCTTTTATTGCTATGAAAATCAATGTATTCAAAATTATTTTTTGAATTTAATATTACTCCACCTATGTCAAAATAGCCTTCAAACTCCCGATGGGGGGAAAGGGAGTTTGAAGGAGTTACATGGCTATTGGAACTAATTCCTGTTGTTCCAAATGAACCATATAATGTTGAAATATAATTTTTATTTGAAATTATGAAATTAATATTTGCTGAATGAGCTGTTGTATTATCTGAATCAAAACTATTATCCTTATTTATTTCAATATTATCAAAAACTCCAAAGTGTAAAGCAGTTGGAGTAAATGATGCAAGTGATGGAGTTGTATAATCAAATCCTTCTATTGACAGAGAAACCTGTGAGCTTGTAGAACTATCAATATAAAAAGAAATATTGCTTCCTATTCCACCTGATTTTCTTATAAATGTAGTTGTTTTCTTTTCTATTGATTCATTAACAGAATTATTATTTTCTTTTTTTATTGTTTTTATTGTTTCTTCGTTTTCAATTGCATTATCTTCTATAATAATTGAACCAAGTTCTGTTGCAGATATATTAAGTGTTAAATAAAATGATAAAAAAAGATATAAAATAAGCATTTACTCTCAGTCGCGAAGAGGTTAATAAAATGTTGGTATTCGGACTTAATGATATTTAGAATATCAAATTACCGTTGCGCGTCAGTGCAGGAATTTCACCTGCTTCCCCAAACAATTCATATATACAATTAATAAAGATAGATGTCAAATTTTTAAAATACCTTGACTTTTTTTAAAGTTAATCTTAAAATATATCTGATTTTAGATGGAGAAGCACATGAATAAATTTTTAGTGATAATTTTAACATTCCTATCAGTGAACAGCTTTTTAATAGCAGAAGATGTTATTTTACTTGCAGCAAAGGTAAAAATAGATGCCTATTCACCAAAGGGTATGAAGTATCTTGGTAAATTTGCAGACTTAAAAGAAATTATGAAACCAACATGTATGACCGTTTCAAAAGATGGTAAACTTATTGTTGCAGGAACAGCTTTACCACAGGTTACTGATAAAAATATTATAATAAAATTAAATACAGATGGAACTATGGATAAGGTATTATTTAAAAATACTTCAAATAATAATCCAATTGATTTACCAAAGTCTATTGTTGAGCTTGATGATGGTTCACTTGTTCTTTTTGATAGTGGGAAGAAAAATATTTATAAATTCTCTCCAGATGGAGATTTTTTGGGTGAATTTATTAGTGACGGAGCTGACAAAGCTGAACTTTCAAGAGTTACAAGTATTTTTAAATATAACTCAAATGTTGTAGTTGCTGCATCTGATCCAAATTATAAACTGGTTGAATACGATAATAATGGAGATTTCTTTACTAACCTTACTGATGGTAATGAATATATTAGAAATCCTTTTCATGTATCAAAAACCAAAAATGGCTACATAATGGTTGCACTTGCACTTGTAACGATTGATGGAGTTGAAAGTCAATATTCAACTTTACTTGAACTGGATAATGAATTGGTTTTAGTAAAAAAATTGATTTCTGATAATGATATTAAAAAAAATACTCTGATAAGGCCAAGATTTGCTCTTAAAAACGAAGAAACTGGTGAGTACTTAATTATTGATGAAGGAAGAAACAGGCAATCAACTACATCTTATGATGATAATCTAGAATTATTTACATCAGATGGCAGATATCAAAAATCATTAGGTACTTATGAAGATACTTTTTTAAGACATATTCTGTTTTTTGAAGGCTCTACTAAAAACTGGAAATAAGGAGAAATATGTCAAACTTAAAAGATTACCCTATTGGAGATAATTTTCCAGAAACAGTTAATGTTTTTATTGAAATACCAAAACATAGTAAAATGAAATATGAGTATGATGTTGATTTAGGTGTTTATAAATTAGACAGGGTATTACATTCATCAGTTCATTATCCAGAGGCTTATGGCTTTATCCCATCTACATTTTGGGACGATGGAGACCCGCTTGATGTTATGGCAATTGTATCAGAAGAAACATTTACTGGTTGTTTTATGGAAGTAAGGCCAATTGGTGTACTCAGAATTATAGATGATATGGGGCCGGATGATAAAATACTGGCAGTATTTGTAAATGACCCCTTTTATAAAGATATTCATGATATAAGCATGATGCCACAGCATTATCTTCATGAAATAGAGCATTTCTTTTTGTCATATAAAGCTCTTGAATTTAAAAAAGTTGAAAGTAAGGGGTGGTTTTCTTCTTCAGAAGCAAGAAGGTCAATAACTCTAGCAAATAAAAAATATCTTGACCTAAAAAACTAAAAAACTAAAAAAATAATTAAGTTTTGCTTTAATTAAACCGATTAAATTCAGGATGTATCTAAGAGGTTCATATGAAATTTTCAGAAATAGATTCGGGGATTTTAACAATTAATGGGATTGATGAAGTTGACATTAAAAAATTAAGTATCAAAGATGAAAATTTGGAAAAAATTGTAAAAGAGTTTCAAAATGATTTGACTGGTAAAAATAAAAATAATTTAAAATTTATTAAATTTGTAATCAAAACTATTAAAAGTAATAATCTTGATATACCTGTTTTACCTGAAATTGCCAATAAAATAATAGCTCTTTCAAATGATAAAAATTCAGGCTTTAGTGACTATGCAGATGTGGTTAGCAATGACCCTTTAATAGCGCTGAAAGTTATTAAATTAGCTAATTCACCAATGTATAGAGGGTTAAGGGATGTAAGTGATATTAGTTTGGCTATGAGTAGATTAGGGGTTGATGGAATTAAAGAGCTTGTTTTAACAGATTCTTTAAATTCAATTGTTTTTAAAAATATAGAATTTAAAAAGCATATTGATAAAATATGGAAGGACTCTATTTTAATGGCTCTTTTATCCTCTCGTATTGCAAATTATTTTAGATTAAATCCATCTTTAATATATACTGCATCACTAGTACATAGAATTGGCTCTATTTTGATTTTTGATATTGTAGAGAAATTTAATCAAGTTTCAGATTTTAAACATTTTCTTTCTGATGATTTTGCATTAAGAATAGGACGAGCATTCAATAAAAGGCTAACTATTAAAGTTTTAGAAAACTGGTATTTTACTAAGGAGCAGATAATTGGAGTTAAGAACTATGATATAAAACCTGTTTCAGTAGCTCTTTTAGAGCATAAAATACTATATCTTTCCAGAATTATTATTGGTGCTTTAGATGTTATTATGATGGATTATGATGAAGACAGTACTTTCCCGTATATCTTTATGCTAAATGAGGTTCCTTTAGAAATTGAGCCAGAAGTACTAAAAGATATGACAGAAGGATCACTTGAAAATTATAATGATTTCATTAAGGATTTATATAATTAAATGAAGACAATCGTGGTACGCGATTTGGCTGAATGTCAAAACTGTGATTTTAGCACAGTTTTTAAACAATAAACATTCTGTGAATGGTTATTGTACTCCAAAAAATATCTAACTCTTAATCAAAAAAGAATAGTTGACTTTTTTTAGCTATTATAATAATATAAACGGTCTTTATTAAGAGGTTTTAGATGGCTGATAATATATTTGAACAAAGATTAGAAAAATTAGAGGGATTAGGTGACTTAATTGGAGTTAAATATCCTAATAATTTTAATGTTGACACTGCAGTAACTTCAATTCTTGAAGAATATAAAAACGAAACAAGAGAAATTCTTGAAACAAAAGAGAAAAAAACATTTTCTATTGCTGGAAGAGTTATGTTTAGAAGAATCATGGGGAAAGCAGGGTTTTTAAATTTAAGAGATAGAGATGGAGATTTACAATTATATGTATCTAAAAAATCTATTTCAGAAGATGATTTTATTCAATTTAAAAAGTTACTTGATATTGGTGATATTATTGGTGTAAAAGGATTTCCTTTTGTAACAAAAACAGGTGAATTATCTTTACATGTAACAGAATTTAAAATTTTAACCAAATCATTAAGTCCTCTTCCTGAGAAATTTCATGGTTTAACTGATATAGAAGCGAGATATCGTCAGAGATATGTTGATTTAATTATGAATCAGGATTCAAGAGCAAGATTTATTGCTCGTTCTAAAATAGTTAAAGAGTTAAGAAACTTTTTTGATTCTAAAAACTATCTTGAAGTAGAGACACCAATGTTACATCCTATCGCAGGTGGTGCAGCTGCAAGACCTTTTGTAACTCATCATAATACATTAGATATGGAACTATACATGAGGATTGCTCCTGAATTATATTTGAAAAGGTTAATTGTAGGTGGATTTGAAAGAGTTTATGAAATAAACAGAAATTTTAGAAATGAAGGCATATCAACTCGTCATAATCCTGAATTTACAATGGTTGAATTTTATCAGGCTTATGCAACTTATACTGATTTAATGGATATGACTGAAGAAATGTTTAAATTTGTAGCTCAAAAAGTATTTGGAAAATTGGTGTTTGAATATCAGGGCAATACAATAGATTTCTCAAAGCCATTTAAGAGATTGAGTGTTTATGATGGAATAAAGCAATATTTACCAAATTATCCAAAAGAAATTTTTACTGATATTGATATTGCAAGAGAATTTGCAAAAAAACAAGGTGCTAAAATAGAAAAATTTTATCCTCTAGGTAAAGTTTTAATGGAATTATTTGAGCATGTTGCAGAAAAGGATTTAATTGAGCCAGTTTTTATTACTGATTTTCCAATTGATGTATCACCTTTATCAAGAAAGAAAGATGCAGATAACTCATTGGTTGATAGATTTGAATTATATATTGGTGGTTTTGAAATTGCAAATGCTTTTTCTGAGTTAAATGACCCACTAGACCAAGAAAGTCGATTTTTAAAACAAATAGAGGAGAAAGAAGCAGGAGATGATGAGGCACATAATATGGATGCTGATTATATCAGAGCCTTGAAGTATGGAATGCCTCCTACAGCTGGAGAGGGAATTGGAATTGACAGACTTGTGATGTTATTAACTGATGCTCCTTCAATAAGAGATGTAATTTTATTTCCTCTGCTAAAAAAAGAATGAGCCCAGAGTTATTTATAACTATTAGATATTTTAAATCTAAAAAAAGGAATATATTTATCTCTTTATTAACAATTATTTCTATTTTAGGTGTGTTAATTGCAGTTACAGCACTTATTGTGGTTAATAGTATTGTTGGTGGATTTGAAAAAGAAATTACCGAAAAAGTTATTGATAATGAGCCGCATATTTTAATTCACTCCAAAGGTGACATAATCAAAGATAATGAGTATTATTCAATGATAAATAAGCTCAAAAACATTAAGGATATTATGGTTATTACTCCATTTATATCCTCTACTGTTTTAATTTCTTCAGATGATAACTTAAATGCAGTTAAATTAACAGGTATAGAGCCTAAAATGGCAAAGTCTTCTTATGGGATATTTAGAAAATTACTAAGAGGAACTTTGGACTATATGGGGCATCCAAATCAAGCTTATGTAGATTTAAAAGTTAAGATGAATAAACATTATATTGCATCCAGAAAAAAAGATTTAGAAAATGCTCGTTCTAAAGAGGATATTCATGATTTAAAAATGGAATTAGACTTTTTGGAAAATCAGAAGATTTTACCACCTAAGAACAACTTACAATGTCTTTATATTGGTAAATCACTAGCTGATTCATTAAGAATAGGAGTTGGTAATTCTTTAAAATTAATTACTCCCTTTGGGGATATTGGTCCAACTGGTTTAATGCCTAAAACAAGAAAATTTAGAATTTGTGGTTTATTTTTTACATCTCTTTATGATTTTGATTTAACGAGTATTTATACTTCAATTAAAACAGCTAAAAAATTTCTTGGAATAACTGAAATAAGTGGAATTGAAATAAAAGTAAAGAATATTTATAAAATGAATACTGTTCTTGCTGATGTTAAAAAAAATATTGATAATAAAAAATTTAAGGTGTCAGGATTTTCTAAAATGAATAAAAATTTATTTTCTGCTCTTAAACTAGAGAAAAAAGGTATGTTTCTTTTATTATTTTTAATTTTATTGGTTTCATCTTTTAATATAATTGCAACTTTAACTTTAATTGTTAATTCAAGAAAGCATGAAATATCTATATTAAGAGCTTTAGGGTTTACAAAGTCTAAAATAAGAAGAATATATATTTATCGGGGTGCAATTATTGGTTTTGTTGGTGTTATTATTGGTACAATTATTGCTTTTGGATTACTTTATTGGTTAGAACATTACTACACTATGAATCAAGATATTTATTATATAGAAAAGTTACCAATGAAAAAGGATTTAGTGGAAATAGTTTCAATAGTTTTAATAACATTTTTTATAACTCTTTTTGCATCTGTTATTCCTGCATCAAAAGCAGCTTCAATAACACCTGTTTATGGCTTAAAAGGAAAGTAGTGTTAAAAATAGAAGGATTAAGTAAAATTTATAAATTAAATAAAAAATCTCTTGTAATATTTGAGAATATTTCTTATGAGTTTCCATTCAATAAAACGATTTCAATTGTTGGAGATAGTGGTGTTGGAAAATCTACTTTATTACATATACTCGGGACTATAGATGTGCCAACAGCTGGAAGTGTTCATTATGATGATTTAAATATTTTAGATTTATCAGAAAAAAAACTTGCTAAATTCAGAAGTGAACATATTGGATTTGTTTTTCAGTTTCATCATTTATTACCTGATTTTTCGGCTTTGGAAAATGTAATGTTGCCAAATATGATAATTGAAAAAAATAGAGAAATAACTGAGAAAAAAGCTGTTGATCTATTAGAAATGGTAGGCTTGAAAGAGCGAATGAAGCATAAGCCATCAGAATTATCAGGAGGAGAGCAACAGCGAGTTGCTATTGCAAGAGCGTTAATTAATAATCCAAAAGTAATATTTGCTGATGAACCAACAGGCAATTTAGACGAAAAAACTTCTGATAAAATACATGAATTACTATTTGAAATACAAAAGAAATATAATTCCACTCTTATTGTTGTTACTCATAATGAAAAGTTAGCTAAAAACTTTGATATTAGATTAAAACTAACAAAGGGGAAATTAATAAACTTAGAGGAAAATAATGATTAAAGTTATTCTGTTACTAATGATTTTTACAGTTTTTAATACTATGGCACTTCCAAAGGTAAAAAAAATTGAATTTAAAGGCTTGAAAACCCTTAAAAGAAATGAACGAAATGTAAAATCATATTTAGAATCAAAAGAAGGTGGGGTTTATAAATTATCAATTATTAAGAAAGATATTGAATCATTATTTGATAAAAAACTATTTAGTAATATTATTGTTGATTGTAAGACAACTACAGGCTCTTATTGCGCAGAAGATAGTAAAGAAGTTATTTTAACATATATTTTAACTGAAAACCCAACAATAAATTCAGTTACTTTTTTAGGATATAATGAAGTTGAACTTGAAGATATTCAAGGAGTTGTTGATATTACTCCAAATTCTATTCTTAATATTTCTAAAATAGAAGCAAATGTTGAAAAGATTTTAGACTTATATAAGGAAAAGGGACTTTTTCTAGCTGATATTAATTTTGATTTAGTTAAAAAATCTAAAAATAGTGTAGATCTTATTTTTAATATAAAAGAAAATTCTAAAATAATTATTAGAAGTATTAGGTTTGTTGGTAATAAAAATATATCTGATGCTGAATTTAAGAGAGTTCTTTTAACAAAGGAAGGTGGATATTTTAGTGAAATGACGGATAGTGGTATCTTTAAAGCAGGTGACTTTGAAAGAGATTTGGCTGTTGTTAAGCTATATTGTCAGGAGATGGGATATTTTAAAGCAAAGGTTTCTAATCCTGCTGATGTAAAGCTAAGTCGTGATAAAAAAGAAATGGATATTACAATTTATGTTGAAGAGGGGGACAAGTATTATTTTGGTAAATTTGAGGTAAGTGGAGATTTAATTTATAAAAAAGCAGTTCTTTTAGCTCCTTTTGCAAAACTTGAACATCAAGCTTTTAAAAGGTCTGAAATTGCACAAGCTGTAATGGGAATTACAAATCTTTATAAAAATAAAGGTTATGCAGATGTATCTCTTTCTACTCCAATAAGAATAGATGAGGAGAATAAGATAATTGATATTCCTATGATAATAGAAAAAGGAATTATTTCTCATATTGAATCTATTGAATTTACTGGTAATACTGTTACAAGAGATAAGGTTTTAAGAAGAGAGTTAAGAATATATGAAGGTGATTTGTATAATCAGGCATTAATTGACTATTCAAAATCAAGACTATTTTCTTTGGGATATTTTGAAACTGTTGATTATGTTGTTCAGGAAGGCTCTTCTCCTGGATTGAAAAGATTAGTTATTAAAGTTAAAGAAAAATCAACAGGAACATTTCAACTTGGAATGGGATTCTCTACTGTTGAAAAGTTAGTTTTTAATGCTCAGATTTCTAAAAATAATTTATTTGGTAATGGCCAGACAGTTTCTTTGTATGCTCAGTTATCATCTTTACAAAAATATTATTCTCTATCGTTTTCAGACCCTTATTTTTTAGATACTCTTTGGGATTTTACAGCAAGACTTTACAATACCAACATGACTTATAATTATTTTACAAAAGGAACATTTGGTTCTGCAATAACAGTAGGTCATCCTATAACTGATTTTCTAAGAGCTTATATTACTGTGAAAGCAGAAGATGTTACGGTTGAACAGGGAGGAAGAATAAAAACGGATGAAGATATTCCTCCAATTTATGGAATGTTTAAAGATGGAAGAACTGTTAGTCTTGAAGGAAAGTTGGTTTATGATAGAAGAGATAATAGATTATTTCCTAAAAAAGGATTTTATCAGTCCGGAACTTTAGAAAATGCTTCTTTTTTATCACAGAATAAATTTACTAAAATGACAACAGATACCAGAATTTATATTCCTTTATTCTGGAAGTTTGTATATCGCTTAAATGTTAGATTAGGGTGGTTGCCAAACTCTAGAAATGTTCCTATTTTTGAAAGATTTTATGTTGGGGGAATATTTACTGTAAGAGGCTTTGAGTGGGGAAGTTTATCTCCAACAAGAAATCAAGTTTCATCTCCTTATTCTGGAATTACTCCTTTTCAGATTGGAGGTAATAAACAGTTTATTATAAACAATGAAATTGAATTTGATATAATTGAATCAGCAAGAATAAAAGGTGTATTCTTTATTGATTCTGGTAATGCCTATATTGAAGAAGATCCTATTACTTTACAGGGGTTACGCTCAAGCTGGGGATTTGGAGTTAGATGGTTTTCTCCAATGGGACCACTTAGGTTTGAATGGGGATTTCCATTTAAGCCTGAAGAAGATGAAAGATCATATATTTTTGAATTTAATATAGGAAACTCTTTTTAATGAGATATTTAATAAATTCTATATTGATTATTATTTTAATTATTGTTTGGGGAATTTTTTATAAAAGAAATATAAAAAATAAAGATATTTCAAAAATAAATAAAATTTTAATTGTATTATTTATTGTATCTTTTAACCTTTTATCTCTGTATATATTTAATTTGTCTTCTAAGAAAAAGTATTTTACAGATTTTAAAACAATAGAAATTTCATTGAATTTAAATAATATAGATAAGCTTTTAGTTGACAATAAAGATAATTATAAAGAATTAATGAAGAAAGATAGTGTTAAAGTTGCTTCAAAATTACTATTAAAACATCGATTTAATTATAATCCCAAATCTAAAAATATAATAAAGATTTCATTTTCAGATTCAATTTCCTATGAAAATCAAAAGAAAATTTATTTGATAAAATTATTTTTATTTTATTCAGTGAATAATGAAGACAGGGAACTTAAAACATACTTAATAATTAAAAATAATAAAATAACTTATAAAAAAATTATTTCAATTTATGAAAATACATTAAATGAATTATTAAATTCAATTTTTTATGAAAAAGAACTGGAAAATAAGAAACCAGAGGAAATTGTTTCTATTTTAACTCATAAATTTAATTTGCCAGATATATATTATGTTCATTTATTTAATTATTTACTTAAACTTGAAAGTCCTCCAAACTTATCAGATAAAGTATTAATCAGATTTTTAAATAATCCTGCTACATTTTCAGAAGCAACTGGCTATGCAATTTTAACAAATCATTGTGCTGTGATTAATAAAATAATTGATAAATCATTGCTCTTTAATCAATCAGCTCTTGAAACATTATTGTCTATAATTATTCAATCTAAGTGTAAATCTGTGGAGGGATATCTGGGGGTTTTAAAGTCTTCCAGAAATATAAATATTTCAAATATGGCAGATGATTTTTTAAAACAATATATTGAAAATTCACAAAAAGAATTTATTTATAAAAATGGAAAAAGAATAGAGGAAAAATAGTGGTATTAGCTATTATACTAATTAGTTTTGGGTTGTTTTCGGGGCTAATGGCTGGATTGCTTGGAATTGGTGGTGGTATTGTGTTCCTTCCCCTTGCAAAATTATATTTTCTTGATTATTTAGGTTATGATATCTCATTTGTTAAAATTCTAATAGCAACATCTTCTGCAATTATAATTATTAATAGTTCAAGTAGCTTATATCGGCATTATAAATTAAAAAATATTCATTTTAAATTATGGCCTTATTTATTGTTTCCAACACTAATCGGAACTCAAATTGGTGGATATTTTACTAAAATTGCAGCTCCTCAGTATTTAAAATATATTTTATCTCTTTTATTATTGCTTTCTGCTATAAAAATGATGTTTTTTAAGCAAAAACAGGTAGAAACTACAGAAATGAGTAAAAAAAATAAAATATTATTGATTGTTGCTGTTTTTATTATTTCAATATTTGCTTCAATGCTTGGTATTGGTGGTGGTGCATTTATGGTTCCTGTGTTATTTATGTTGTCAGGTTTATCCTTTAAGAGAGTTGCAGGAACTGCTCCAATGTTTAAGTTCTTTGTATCTGTTAGCAGTACAATTTTTTATTTAATTTCAACAACAAATATTTCCTCTGTAAACGGCCATATTCAAATAGGTTATGTTGATGTTACAATATGGTTTTATACTGCAATAGGAGGTATGATTGGAGCTCAGTTTGGAGCAATACTTTTAAATAAGATTCCTGCTAAAGTTGCAAAAAATATTTTTATTGTGTTGTTATTTATTTCTGCTTATAAAATGTTATAATTATCTTACCCATAAATTAATTTTATAAATATGACTATATTCTTTATTTCCTTGATCCGCTACTGCCCAACGGATAATATTTTGATTTACTACGCTTATTGTAGCTTTAGTATAATAATTGTCTGTTGTTTTATCATTGTAATTACCTCCCCATTCTCCACCTTTTTTAATTACAGTAGAAGCGGTCCCATATTGAAGATATCCTGAATATTCATCAGGAGGAAGAACTCCCCATATACTGTATGTAGAGTTATCATCATTATTAACAGAAGTGATACCTTTTGAGCTCCAGTTCCCCCTAATTTCATTAAATTTAAAAATAGTGTTAAGCTCAAAATAAACTATTTTTTTATTTCCATTTACTTGAGAGCCTATTTCAAAGTAGGAGTCTTCTATTTTTCTTGTTGTTTGACTTGCTGTACCTGTCCTAACAATAATTGTTTTAGGAAATAACTTAAAAGTATTTATTTTATTTTCTGTAAAATCAGTTCCTATATAAGTCCAGCCACCACCACCAGTTTCCATGTCGCAGTACACTTGGAAAGATTCGGTTTCTTCTATTTCATCGGGGTCGATGAGATAAACCCCTGTTGGTGTATTAGGATTATTTTCTAAAACATCTTTACATGATTTATATGCAATTTCTTCTATACAATCTTCTATATTGTTATTGTTTTCATCTATAAATTCACAGCCACAAGTTGTTGCTTCTGTTAGTTCAGGATTTAAAGGGCATTCATCTTCTGTATCATTAATTCCATCATTATCATCATCTTCATCACATAAATTACCAAGTTCATCATTGTCTGAATTTTTTTGGTCTGGATTTGCAATAAGGGGGCAGTTATCACTAATATCAGGGATTTCATCATTGTCATCATCATCATCAACACAATCAGCAACACCATCTTCATCAGTATCAGGAAAATTATCGTCAGTTATGCCGTTACAATCGTTATCCAAGTTATCACAACTTACCTCAATTGCTTCAAAATCTGAAATACTATTGTAATCAGGTTCTATCCAGGCATTTTCTCCATCACAAATTTGTTTCTCATTTTTACAAACACCACGATATCTGTTGGCTGGAGGAGGAGTGAGATTATTATCAATAATTCCATCACAATTATCATCTACACCATTACATCTTTCATCCTTTGGTAAAACTTGATTTTTACATTCTTCCCATACTCCTTTTGAACCACATTTTTGTGTTCCTGATTTACAAATGGATACATTTACTGTTAAATTAGGGCCAGTGTAGCAGCGTTGTGTTTCACCTATTCTACATTCATTGCCGGTAGGAGGTTTGACTTCTGAGCATGATATTAAAATTAGAGTTAAAATAATTAAAAAATATTTATACATAATCCCTTAAAATATAAAGTGTTACAAGCACCGATAATTAATTTATACAATATTTTTTATTTTATTACAATTATATTAAGTAAGTTGTTATTTAATATAATTACTGATTAGATTAAAAGTGTTTAATATAGAGCTAACTGTTGTTCTTTCATAAGAGTGAGAACTATCTACTCCAGGGCTTACGAGAATAGTTTTAAAATCATTTCCTGCTCTAAGCATTGTTGCAGCATCGCTTCCATAATGTGGATATATGTCTATTTTAAATTTAATATCATTGATTTTAGCAATATTTACTAATTTATCTTTCATTTCTGGGTGAAATGGCCCCGTTGAGTCTTTTGCACAAATTGTAACGGAATATTCATCACTTTCTTGTTCGGGGCCTAAAACTCCATTATCGACAATAATAACTTCTTCTATCTCTTTTGGAAATTCAAAATTTGCTCCAAAACCAACTTCTTCCCATACTGAAAAGAAAAAGTAAATATCTCTGTTTGGTATTTTATTATTTATTAAAAGCTCCTTTATTAATCCCAGTAATATTGCTACTCCAAGTTTATCATCTAAATGCCTGGATTTTATAAATCCACTATCTGTTTTAATAAAACTCGGAGCCCATGATATATAATCTCCTGTTTCTATTCCTAGCTTTTTAACATCTTCTTTGTTTTTTACATATTCATCTAATCTTATTAAAATATCTTTGTGATTAAATTTACCTTTTTCAAATTCACGACCATTTGCATGAACAGAGCCATTATCAAATAAAACAGTTCCAGTAAATTTTTTATCATCTGAATGAATCGTACAGTAATTCCCTAAAACAGTTAGCAAGGAATAGCCTCCAATAGGAGAAAATAGAATCTTTCCATCGTCTCTTATGTTTTTTACCATTGCTCCTAGTGTATCTAAATGTGAAGCTAGAAGAACGCCGTTTTTAGATTTTCCTGATATTTTTAATAAAATACCCCCTCGGTTATATCTTTTTATAAACAGTGTTTTTTGCTCATCAATTTTATCTATTTCTGTAAGTAAAAAGTTTTGTATTGCATGGTAATCTCCAGATACAGATGGAATATTAACCAACGTTTCAAGTGTTTTTAGAATATAATCTATCATAATAGCTCCTTCAGAACATAGTTTTTTATTGTTCTGCTATAAATTTCATGTTCGAGTTTTAATCCTATATTTTTTATATCTCCAAGAGTTGAGTCTTTGGGAATTAAAAAAGTTTCTTTATTTAATATTCTACCAGAATCCAATAATTCATTAACCAGATGAATAGTTATAGAACTCTGTTTTAATTTGTTTTCAAATGCCCAGTTGTATCCATTTTTACCCTTATATTGCTGAGTATCTGCAGGGTGTATGTTTATAATTTTATTTTTGTATTCATTAATGAAATAAGGGCTTAGGATTCTCATATATCCTGCAAGAATTATTAATTTAATATTTCTTTTTTTAAGTTCAGGAACAATGTTCTTTTCTCCTTTTTTTCTGTTTTTATAATACTGCTTTAAATAAGAAGTCTGGATATTTAAACTTTGAGCAATTTTTAAACCATTTGCATCCTTATTGTCTGAAAACACCATTTTTATTTTTACTATATTTTTTAAAACACCGTTTTGAGATTCTTTGATGATTCGTTCCATGTTAGAACCATTACCTGATATAAAAATAGCTGCATTTATTACTTTAGTATAGTTTTCCAATATCATCCCTATAGTATTTATCTTTAAAGTTTACTTCATTAGCATATTTGTAAACAGTGTTTTTTAAGCTTTTTAAATTAGAATCAGAAGCAACTATATTGATAACTCGGCCTCCATTTGTTAATAATTCACCTTTACTGTTTTTTTTAACACCTGCATAAAAGATATCATATTTATTACTCTTAAAATTAAATGTTATTTTTTCTCCAATATTATATTGAAGAGGATATCCTTTGCTAGCTAAAACCAAAGAAATATAGTATTTATTTTCAAATTTTAAATTATCAGTTTCTGATAATTTATTATCTAATGCATTATTTATGATATTGGTTAAATTTGATTTCATAGCAGGGAGTAATACCTGTGTTTCTGGGTCTCCAAGTCTAATGTTGTATTCTAGTAAATGTGGACCATCTGATGTTAAAATAATTCCAAAATATAAAAAGCCCATATAGTTAATATTTTCTTTTTTAAAACCATTTAGTGTTGGTGTTATTATTTTTGTGTTTATTTCATCTAATATTTCATCATTAATAAAATTTAATGGAGTGATTGCTCCCATTCCCCCTGTATTTAAGCCTTTATTATTATTATGTGACAATTTATAATCCTGAACAGCCTGAAATAATTTTATATCTTTTCCATCTGTAACTGACATAACTGAAATTTCTTTTCCAAATAATTTATCTTCAATTATTAATTTTAAATTATTTCCATATTTACTTTTTAAAGTATTTAGGTTATTAAGAGCTGTTTTGATATTATTACTAATTAATACTCCCTTACCTGCAGCTAGTCCATCGTATTTTAAAACCATATTTCCATTTTTTTCTTTTATTACTTTAATGATTTCTTTTTCGTCAAATTTTTCAAAAACCATATATTCAGCTGTTTGGACTTTATTTCTTTTCATAAAGTTTTTAGCATAAATTTTACTGCTTTCTAGCTTTGAATACTCCTTTTTAGGGCCAAATACTCTTATATCTGTATCTTCAAAATAATCAACAATACCTTTTACAAGTAAATCTTCTGGACCAATAATTACTAATTTAATGTTTTTATCTATACAAAATTCTTTTATTTTAGAGAAATCATCAACCTTTATGTCTATATTATTATTTCTTACATTATTTTCATTTATTAGATATACGGTATTATTTTCTTTTATTAGTTTTTGGGCAATTGCATCTTCTCTTGCTCCTTTTCCTACTACTGCTATATTCATTTTCCTCCAATAGTCTTAAATATACTATAGGAGTTAAATATATATTATGAATTAAATCAAGTCAATAATAAAAATTTTAAAATTATAAGTTTAAAATTTGCATTTTATACTAAATTTAGTATAAAATCTTGTTCTAAAAAAACAAAGATAAAAATATAGTATTGAAAGATTAGGCATTTTTTGATATATTGCACTAACTTGTTCGGAGACACCGTGGAAAATAAGCAATTATTATCAATTTATACAACATCTAAGAGTATTGGTTTCATGGCTTGCTATAATGGTAAACTTGAAGCTAAAAAAGTCAGATATAATGATGGCGATACAATAAGGGCAATAAAAGAAGGCCTTGAGTACTATAAAAGAAACTTTAAATTTAAAGCAGAAAAAGTGATTATTGCCTCGTCAATTGCAAATGATATTATAGTAAATAGAGAAGGAGTCAAAACAGCATTGATTGTAACTTCTGGTTTTAAAGATTTATTAAAAATAGGTCGAAGAAGCAGAAATACTCTATATGACTTTATGCCTGAAATTAAAGAACATGTTGTTCAGAAGAAAAATATCTTTGAAGTAGAGGAAAGAGTTAGCTCAAGTGGAGAAGTTGAAATTGAACTCAATAAAAAACAATTTAAAACAATAATAAAAAATATTATAAATAATGGATATCGTGCAGTAGCTATTGGATTTATTAATAGTTTAGTAAATAATCAAAATGAACAAGCTGCAATTGTTGCATTAAGAAAATCAGGGCTTCCTTATACTCTTTCTTCAGAAATATCTACTCACTACAGAGAATATGAAAGGATTTCAACTGCTGTATTAAATAGCTATATATATGAGCCAGTTAAAAATTTCTTAACCGAAGTTAAAGATTTATTTGAAGAAGAAACTGAAATTAAAATAATGGAAACAAATGGAGGAGTATCTTTATTTAGTAATTTTAGATATAAAGATGCTATTCAAACACTGTTTTCTGGTAAAATAGCTTCTTTGATTGGAGCTAAAACGATTTCAAAAGAACTTCGTGCAAATAAGATAATTACTTTTGATATGAGTTCATCATCAAGTGATATCTCAATTTTTGATGAACAAATAACTCTTACAAGTCAAATGAAGGTTGATGATTTACCTATAAGAATTCCTTCTGTTTTACTTCGTACAATAGGACAGGGGGTACTCTCTACTGTTGAAAAAGTTGATAAAGGAATCAAGCTAGACTTAGAAAATAAGTATCTAGGTGAAGAATATCGGCCAACCTTAAGCGACATTTCTATTTATCTTGGATATATTGATTCAACAACAGAAGAAAGAGATACAATAGTTGAAAAGATAAAATTATATTTTAATGATATAGATGATGAAAGTATTGATTCCTATGTTGAAGGTGTTTTTAAAATGGCTGTTGCTAAATTTTCAAGACACATGAGAAAACTAGCTGCAAAAAGAGGATATGATACAAAAGAATTCAATTTATTGGCTTCAGGTTCTATGGCTGGTATCTTTTCTACTTCAATTGCAGAAAATCTCTCTTCAGAAGAAATAATTATCCCAAATAAAAATGGATTTTTCTCTGTTGTTGGAATGTTATATACAAATACTATAAAAGATAGCTCTAAATTAATACTCAGAAGAGTTAGACCATCAAAGCAGTTTGATTTTGAAGAGTTTGAAGATTTATTTAATGAATTAAAAAAAGAAGTTAAAAATAAATTGATTAATGAAAAAATATTTGATGAAAATATTAAGTTTTATAATTTACTTGATATTAGATATGAAGATGAAACCTATGAAATGACAATTCCATTTTCAAGAGATTTTATTGATAAATTTCACAAGGAACATCAAAAATTATATGGGTATTTTCTTAAAAACTCTTTGCTTGAAATTGTAAGAATAAGAGTAAGGGGTTTAGGAATAGAAAAAAAACCTAATTTAAGAAGAATTGAAGTAAATGATTATATTAAAGTAAGCAAACCTAAGTACGAAAGAAAGCAAAAAGCAATTTTTAATGGTGAAACATTGAATATTCCTATTTATAAAAAGGAAACTTTGCCAATAAATACTTTAATAAAAGGTCCTGCAATCATAATGGAATATGGTGCTACAACTTTGGTTTCTCCTAAGTTTGTTGCATCAGTTGATAAGCATAAAAATATTATAATAAGATATAAAGCAAAGTATTAAAAGGAATGAAATGGATGAAATAACAAGAGAGCTTTTTTATCATGAGTTTATTGCAATCATAGAAGAAATGGCTGAAACATTAAGAAGAGCATCGTTTTCACAAAGAATAAAGGAAGGTGGAACATTTTCCTGTGGTATATTTACCTATGAAGGAGAAATGATAACTTATCTATCTCCTACTCCTTTATATTTAAATGTAGGAACATTTACCTTAAGAGCAATAAAACATAATATACCAGATATGAATAAGGGAGATGTTTATATCATAAATGACCCTTTTAAAGGTGGAACAGATTTATCAAATATTACATTGATATCTCCTGTTTTTACATCTGGTGATACCAAAAAACCAAGTTTTTTTATTGTTACATCTGCAAGTCATTCAGAAATGGGTACAGGTAACTTAGGTGGAGTTTTACTTGCTAAATCTATTGTTGAAGAAGGGATTTTCATTGAGCCTATTAAGCTTATTGATCAAGGGAAAATGAATGAAAGTTTCTTACAGGCTTTCTTTTATAAAGTTAGTTATCCAAAGGCGAGAAAAGGAGATTTAAATGCTCAGATTTTATCAAATTTTCTTGGAGTAAAAAAAATAGAAGCTCTTGTTAAGCAACATGGGCTTAAAAAAGTCAATAAAGCCGCTGGTGCATTAAATGATTATTCTGAATACCTAATCAAAAAGACAATATCAGATATTCCGGATGGAGACTATAAGTATGTTGATTATCTTGATAGTGATGGATTAAATAATATAAAAATTAAAATTAAAGTTGCAATTAAAATAGAAGGTGATACTGCAACAGTTAACTTTTCAAGAAGTCACGAAGTTGTAAGAGGACCTTTAAATGCAGTGTTAAGTATTACAACTGCAGCTGTATTCTATGTTTTTAGAACATTAGCTCCTTCATATACTCCTTTGAATTCTGGTTGTTTAAGACCGATTAATATTATATGTAAAAAACATACAATTTTAAATGCATCATATCCTTCTGCTGTAACAGGTGGAGCAACAGAAACAGCACAAAGAGTTGTAGATGTTTTATTAGGTGCATTATCACTTGCTCTTCCTGATAGAATTCCTTCTGCAAGTCAAGGAACAATGAATGGTATTACCATTAGTGGTTTTGATAAAGAAAATGATAAAAGATTTACATTTTATGAAACTATCCCTGGTGGAGTTGGAGCTGCAAATAATTATAACGCTCCTGATGCATTACAAACTCATATGATGAATACTCTAGGTGAATCTATTGAAGCAATAGAATATAAATATCCTATAAAAATAAGAAAATATGCTGTAAGAAATAATTCTGGTGGCATGGGGATTTTTAAAGGTGGTAATGGAGTTATAAAAGAATATGAGATATTATGTAATGCTAAAGTTACTATTATGTCTGAAAGAAGGCTAAAAGCACCTTATGGCTTAAAAGGTGGTAAGTCTGGTAAAAAAGGTAATAATTATCACTTTATAAGAGCTACAGGTGAAACAATAAATCTATCTGAAAAAGTGATTCTTGAAGTAAAGAAAGGTGATAAAATTATAATTGAAACTCCAGGCGGTGGCGGCTGGGGTAAATAAAATGATTAACCTCTCAACATTAAATAAACCACAAAGAGAAGCTGTAGAAACAATAAAAGGCCCTATGCTTGTTCTTGCAGGTGCAGGTAGTGGCAAAACGAGAGTTATTACCTATAGAATTGCTCATATGATTGATAAAGGAATATATCCTAATAAAATACTGGCGGTTACTTTTACAAATAAAGCAGCAAGAGAAATGAGAGAAAGATTAACAGAGCTTTTAGGGATTGAAACTGCTAAAAAACTAACTGTTTCTACTTTTCATTCACTTGGAGTAAGAATTTTACGGGAAGATGGAACAAAACTTGGGGTTCAGAAGAATTTTGTTATATATTCTGATGGTGATATAGAAAGAGTTATAAAAATAATATTAAAAGAAAAATATAAGATAGATAAAGTTGAAGCTTATATTGTAAGAAGAATTCAATATATAATTTTAGAAGCAAAATCAAATAAAATAACACCACAAACTTTTCCTGATGATGGAATTACAGAAGAAATGATGCTTGCACAAAAGGTTTATGAGCACTATGAAGATTATATGAGAATATTTGGAGCGGTTGATTTTACTGACTTATTGTTAAAACCTGTTTTATTATTTGAAAACTTTGAATATATAAAGGCAAAGTATCAAAAAAGATTTAATTATATTATGATTGATGAATATCAGGATACAAATGATATTCAGTTTCAGTTTATTGACCATGTTATTAATGAAAATCAGAATATTTGTGTTGTTGGAGATGATGACCAATCTATTTATGGGTTTCGTGGAGCAAATGTAGGTAATATTTTACAATTTGCAACTCAATATAAAAATGCAAAAGAAGTGAAATTGCAACAAAATTATCGTTCTACTAAAAATATTATTCACGCTGCTAACTCAGTTATTGCTAAAAACTCTGTAAGAAATAAAAAAACTTTATTTTCAAATTTAGGAGAAGGTGAAAAGATAAAATTATATTTACTAGAAGACCCAGAACATGAGGCTAATAAAGTTGCAGAAAAGATACAATCATATCTAAGAAAGGATATTAAGCCAAAAGAAATCGCAATAATGTATAGAAGTAATCACCAGTCAAGAGAAATTGAAATTAAACTAAAAGAAAGAGATATTCCTTATAAAGTTGTTGGAAGTATGGATTTTTATAATCGAAAAGAAATAAAAGATTTTATTTCATATTTAATTATGCTCGTTTTCCCAAGTGATGAAATTCATTTAAAAAGAATTATAAATTATCCAACAAGAGGAATTGGTTCAACGACTATTCAAAAAGTATCAGAATATGCTCATAATAATAAAAAAACATTTTTTAGAGCTTTAAAAAATGCTGATAAGCTTGGATTAAGTAAAAAAACATTAATGGGAATTGATGAATTTCTAGGATTAATATCTAAATATGATAGGATTCTAAATGAAAGAGTAACTGAAAAAAATTTATATGACTTTGTAGATGAAATTAAATTTGTTGAACAATTAATTAATGAAAGTAAAACAGATAAAATTGCAAATACTAAAAAAAGAAACTTAATTTTATTTATTGAGGGAATGGTAAAATATATAACAAAAGCTAATATAACTCTTGAAGAGTATTTAATTAAATTCGCTCTTGAACCAGATTCTGCTAAAACAGATGAAGAAGCAGATGAAGTAATATTACTATCCATACATGCTTCAAAGGGATTAGAATTTCCTTATGTATTTTTATTAGGTTTTAATGAAGGAATATTGCCCCATCAACGCTCTCTTGACACTAAAAAAAGAGAAGATATTGAAGAAGAAAGAAGATTATGCTATGTGGCAATTACAAGAGCTAAAAAAGAATTAATAATGACTGCAATAGAACATAAAATAATGAATGGAGCATCTTATAATTATGAGTTATCTCGTTTTTTAGATGAAATTCCACCAGAAATTATAAGTTGGATTGACTATACAGATGGTAAGAGTGATGTCCCATTAGAAGAAGTTAAGGGAGCTGTAATGAATAACTTAGAAAAGTTATTTGATTTTTAACCCACCCATATCCATGGGTTTTTATAACCATATCCATGGGAGCTTATGAATATAAAAGAAATAGAAGTATTTTTAAACAAAGAAGCACAAAATCGAGATATAATAGGAGAAATAACAGAAAAAAAACCTGACCCTTTACTTGTTGTTTATGATAATAAAGATGAGTATTCTGCACTTATTTGCTCTATGTTTGCTTATGGAAGAGCTGGCTTAATTGTTAAATTTTTACAAAAGCTTGATTTCTCAATATTAAATGATGATGAAAAAGATATAAAAAGAAGATTTGAAGGAATATATTACAGGTTACAAAAAGAAGAAGATGTTAAACAGATTTTTATTTCATTGAACAGATTAAAAAAACAAGAAAGTTTAGAGGACCTTTTTTATAACGGTTATAAAAGAAAAGATAGTGTTATTGATGGAATTATAAGTATAATTACTGAAATTTATAAAATAAATCCTTACAGAAGCCGTGGATATAATTTTTTAATTGGTTCTGATAAGCCAAAACTTAAAGGTGGTTCAGCTTATAAAAGATGGAATTTATTTTTAAGATGGATGGTTAGAAAAGATAATATTGATTTAGGATTATGGAGTAAAATTGATAAAAAGGATTTAATTATTCCTCTTGATACTCACTTGCATTCAATTGGTTTAAAACTTGGCCTTTTAACAAGAAAACAAGCTGATTTAATGGCTGCAATAGAGCTTACTAATTCATTAAAACGATTTGATAAATCAGACCCATTAAAATATGATTTAGCAATTTACAGATTGGGACAGGAGAGTTTGTTATAGGTTATTTAAATACAGAAATTAAATATTTCTTTTTCTTCAGTTTTAATTCTTAAAAGCATTTCAGATGTAATTGTATTGCTTTCAGCTTTAAATTGATTAAAATTATTAAGGTTAATTTTATTATGCCATTTAGTATAATATTTACTAAAATTTTTATATGCCATTCTAATTTCATCTGTTGTAAACTCATTAATTTTTGCCAGTTTGGAATCTTGAAATTTTTTAGGATATAGAAATAAATTTTCCTTTTCTGTATGTGAAGTAAAGATATTAAATAAATTTTTTAATTTTGTGTTTATTTTATTGAAATTTAGCTCATTACTATTTATAAATTTTATTAATGATTTAATATCATTAATAATTTCTCTATGTTCTTTTTTAAATACAGATATTATATCAACAAGTTTACTATTAGTATTGTCTTTAATAGGTAATTTAACACCAATGTAACCAACTTCAATTGGATATATTTTACCATTAGCTTCTATTTCATCATCAAATAAACCTTTATTTCTTAATAAATTATCTTCATTAGAAAACGTTAGGGCTGAATATAGCTTATAGTTTCTAGCTTCTAAATCCTTAGGTTGTAGTATCATCTCAGATAAGTCATTGTTATTCTGAATTCCATTGAGTAATCTTACAGCAATCGTTAACTTATATTTATTGTTATTCATTAGGCTTAAAATCATATTAGAATCAATGTTTCCTTTTTTAGTATCAATTATATTTTCAACCATTTCTACACTTAAAAAAATTTTATTCACACTTACTCCTGCTAATAGTTTTGTACATACTCTAAACAGTATATTAGGCATTATAAAACACAATGTTTCTAAATTGTAATCGGTAATGTAGACATTATTAGAGTTGTAAGTTAATTAACTAGTTCTTTGCTTGTAAATTCTATGATAAATGATTTATTTGGTTTAATATATATTTCAGAGTTATAATTTTCAATTTCCTTATTATCTACATTAAATGAAATACCTAAGTCACTCCAAAATGATGTTCTTAAATTATTTTTATTTGTAATTATAAAATATAGTTTATTTTCTGTTACAGGAAGCTTGATAGTGTCTTCTGTTGTGTCAGTTGAATTGTATATTACTTCAATTTCTTCTTTTACACCATCTTTATCATTGTTATTTTGAAATTTTGTATAATTTTCTTCATCTAAAATCATAATATTTAGGTTGTTTACCAGATTTTTATCTTTTTTGATAAATCTTGCTCCTTTCCAAATATTATAACCACTTGAATATGAAGTTAAATTATCTAACTTAAAATTAAGAGTAAGTTTTTTTTCTCCTTCACTTGTTATTGATATCGGTTCAAAAACCTCTCTTTCACCTTCAATGATGATATCCCATGTATAACTATTATTGCTTTCTATATTATCTATAATTTCATAAACTTCATTTTCCTCAATAGGGTAAGAACCAAGTGGAGTGAATACAGCTCCCCAAAAACCTCTGTTGTCTCCTAGGTTTATGCTCGCATTTCCAAAAATATCAGTATATGTTACAAGCCCTAAACTTAATTCTCCTTCTGCTCTTAAATCTCCCTGACCATATATTAAAACAATTGCATCATCAATACCATTACCATTTTTGTCTTTTACTGTTAAATTTAATGTTCCATATCCTGAATATCTGTCTATAACATCTTCCATTAATCCATCTGGACGGGCTCTTGTTGTCATGTGAGCCTGCCAGCCAAATCCTTTAATGTCATCATGTTCAGAAGCAATGTCTTTGTCATAATACTGATAGTCAACAAATGGGTGATAAGGTTCTAGGTTATGCCATTCACCATCAAAAAACTCATTCCAGACATGGTCATCTATTGAAGTGGAAATAACTGTTGTTGGAATTAATGCTACTCTCATTGAAGCTGCTGTTAAGTCACCCCATTCTCCGCAATTACCCCAGCCCCAGGCAAATATTTCAGCAGGCTCTATTGGTCGTTTGTTTTTTTTACCAAAAATCATGTTTTTCATCATCCATTCAATAATACTTCCAACTGCTCCTTGGTCGCTATATGCTTCTGATAAAAAATCATCAACTTTTTCTACTTGATTGTCTAAATTAAAATCAGCATCTTTATAGCCATTTGTCCATCTTTCTGTATCATAATGCCCCCAGAAATTACTTTTATGTCTCCATAAAACTTTTTGGTCTTTAAGTAGTTCTTTTAAAGATGGTCTACCTTCTCTGTTATGATTATAAATATAATCTCTCCATAGTTTCCCATCTCTTTCTCCTTCACCTTTTTCCGCAAATTCACCAAAGCTTGCACTAACGAAAAAAGAAGAGTTATCATCTATTACAAGAGGTAAAACATAGTTGTAATAATAATAATAGGGTAGTTCATAATCAATGATATTACCCTCTCCGTCATCTATTTTATATTTTAAAGTAGTGTAATTTTCTCCTTCTTGAATATCTACATATTTTAAATCATCTGCAATTTGGTAAATTAATTTAGCATTTTCGATAAATAGTTCGATTCTAAAATTAAAACTTGTTAATTCTGAATTTGGAGTTATTGCTATTTGGAATATAACTTCATCTATAATTTCTTCATCTTTTATTTCAAGTATTAGATTAGAAAAATATTCTTTTGGGTCTGTTACATTTACAGGTGGAAAAGGATGGTTTTCAGGGTATTCATCTAAAGGTAATGGTTCAAGTGAGTTCAATTTATTAATAAATTTAGCTTTAAGCCATACTGGTGTCTTGATAAGAGCAAACTTAGTTGTTGTCGTAGGTAAAATGTCTCCTAAATCAGGAGTTATGGTTACTGAATATGATTTTGTATTGTTTTCATTTTCATTTTCATTACCATTATCGTCTCCACATGAGATTGCAAGTAATATTGTTATTAAAATGACTATCGTTTTCATTGATTTCTCCTACTAATTTATTGTTTTCTCCATTTTAATCTGCATTTGATTAAAATAAATATACTTATTTAATGTATTATAGGGAAAATTCAGATAATTTCAAATTATAATTTACAGGCCTTTTTATAGCCGAATTTACAAGCTTTTCTGTAAAACTTTTTGGCCATTCTTCTACTTCTTTTAACTCCTTTACCTTTTAGATAGAAATCTCCTAGGTTTTTACATCCTAAACCAAATTTTAAATCACATGATTTTTTAAAATATGCTCTTGCTGTATATAGTTTATTTATGTAGTTTTTTCCAAGTTTGGTATCAATAATGAATCCTCTTTTATTACAACTATAACCAGAATCATTTTTACATGCAATTTTATAGTATTTCATAGCTGTTTCCAGATTCATGTCAAAGCCAAGTCCTTTTTCATAATTCCAGCCTAATAATTCACAGGCCTTAATATTTCCATTATCACATGCTTTTAAAAATTTAGTATTTGCTTTTTTATAATCCTTTTTATCCTGATATTCTTTGCCAAATAAATATAATTCTTGTGGGCTTAGCTTTTTTTCAACTTTTTTTATAACTTTTTTGGGTGAATCGTTATTGGTTGTAGTATAGATTCTTTCTTGTCTAAAATGTGATCTTGGTGGAGAATCATATAATAAATAAAACATAAAAGCTGAAAATGCAATCATTATAATTGCTATGGCTATATTTTTTTGTTTTTTAGGAAAATTATAGGTAAATCTATCACTATATGTTTCGTTTTTATCAATGATTTTTTTATTGTTTTTAATGGAAGAATCATTTTTATCAACAAATTTTAGATTTATATCACCAATTTTTATTTTATCTCCAAAATATAAAGGAAATGTTTTAGATGGATTAATCTTTTTGCCATTTACACGAACACCATTAGTACTTCCTAAGTCAATAATTTTAAATTCTGTTCCTGACACCTGCGTTATCATACAGTGTTTTCTTGAAAGTGAATTGTGATTAATTTGAACACCATCTTTTATTTCAGCTCTACCAATAGTTGCAGGGGAGTTTTTTATTTTAAAATCCTGTATTTTCATTCCTGAAACAACTCTTAATTTTGCAAGTAGTTTTGAGTTTTTATTTTTTGTTTCTGGTTTTTGGTTTTCAAAGGTGCTTTTTTGTTTTTTTGCTCTTTTTTTATTTAATAGAATTGTTTCTACTTCTTCTAATGTTTGAATTCTTTCTTTTGGTTCTTTAAGTAATAAGCCTTCTAGTAGTTCTATAATTTTATTGCTTGCCTGTAAACTTTCTTTCCAATTTAGATTATTATTGTCATCAAGCATTTCTTCTGGTTGTTTCCTCGTTAATAATACAAGAATTACTACTCCAAGTGCATAATAGTCACTTGCAATAACAGCTTTTCCTGAGAGTTGTTCTGGTGCAATAAATCCATAGGTTCCACTTATATTATCATAATCTTCTTTTTCTACAATATCCTGAACAGCATTAAAGTCAATTAATGCCAGTGAGCCATTTTCTCGCCTCATGATATTTGATAAATTCAAATCCTGATGAATAATAGGAGGAATTAGGTTATGTAAATAATCAAGTATTTTTGTTATTTCAAGGATATCTTCTATTACTTCTTCTTCGGTATATCTGTTTTTTCTTTGTTCTTCTTTTAAACTAATTCCATTAATATATTCCATTGCTATATAGGATTTTGAGTTGTCACCAATTCCTGTTTCAAAGTCTTCAATAAATCTAGGAATTGAAGGATGGTTTAATTGGGCAAGTATATCTCCTTCTTTTTTAAATAAATCATGACTATCCCATTTTTCTGCTTTAACAAGAGAAAATTCTTTAATAATAATCTTTTGTCTGTAATTCTTATCATAGGCAAGATATGTTATAACCGATTTATTATCAAGTATTTTTAATAAAAAATATCTGTTTTTTAAGGTTAATTCTCCCATACATTTTTTACATGAAGAGTTTTTACTGTCATTAGTGGTTTTACAATCAGGACATAAAATATTCGTCATATTTCTCCATAAAAAGTCTACAGGCTATATAAAATTTAGTTTATAATTATAATTTATTACAACTAATAAATTTAATATAGCACAAATAATTCAATTATACTAAATTTAAAGTGACAAAATTGTGAATAAACAAAATGAATCAAATTCATTTTATTTGACAATAATAAAAAAAAAGATATAATCACTTCAATTTATTAATCTGTGGAGGAACCATGAAAAGAGTTTTAGGTATTGATGCAGGAAGCACTACTATCTCAATCGCTCTCTTGGATGAAAACAAAAAAGTTATAGATACAAAATATATATTTCATAAAGGTTTGGTTAAAGAAAATCTAAAAAAAGCTTTAAATGAAATGGATTTATCAAATTTATCAGTTATTGCATTAAGTAATTCTACTCCTAATATATTAAAAAATACTGTTAGTTATGATAATCAGATTGCAGTAATTGAAGCGGTTAAATTGTTCCATGGAAATGTTGGTTCAATCTTAATTGTTGGTGGAGAGCAATTTGGACTTATAAAATTTAATGAAGTAGGAGATTATAAAAACTTTAAATCAAATACTTCTTGTGCAGCAGGAACAGGAAGCTTTTTAGACCAGCAAGCAATCAGATTAAATCTTAAAGATAGTAAGGAATTAAGTGATATTGCTTTTCGTTCTGATGTAAAGCCTCCTCAAATTGCAACCCGTTGTTCTGTTTTTGCCAAAACTGATTTAATTCATGCTCAGCAAGAAGGATATAAACTTTCTGAAATCAGTGATGGTTTATGTAAGGGATTGTCAAAAAATATTACAGATACTTTATTTTCAGATGAGGATATTTTAGAGCCTCTTGTATTTGTTGGTGGTGTTAGTAAAAACATGGCTGTTTATAAGCATCTAAAAGAGCAGATTGGTTTTGAACCTGTTTTACATGACTGGAGTCACCTCTATGAAGCAATTGGTGTTGCAGCTATTGCAATTGACGAGGGAGAGCTAAAAGAAGATATTATTTCTGACTTAAATTGGATTGAGGATTATAAAGAAAAGATATATGGTTATGATGAGTTGGAGTTAAAATATTCTGATTATCCTGATTTTTCTTCTTTAGAGTATATTGATTTTACTCCATCTAATAAAAAAGCCGTTGATGTTGAAGTTGATTTATATCAAAAATTAGAAAACAAGAACAATGTTTATATTGGAATTGATATTGGCTCAACTTCCACAAAAGCAATTTTAGTAAATGAATATAGAGATGTTTTAGCAGGCTTCTATACAAGAACAAGTGGACAACCAATAATTGCAATTCAGGCAATTTTTGAGTCTGTTGAAGATTTAGAAAAACGCTATAATGCAAAGTTTAATATCTTAGGAGCAACTACAACAGGTAGTGGCAGAAAGTTTATAGGTAAAATTATTGGTGCAGACTTGATGATTGATGAAATTACTGCTCATGCAAAAGCTGCTCATGAACTTGACCCTGATGTTGATACAATTATTGAAATTGGTGGCCAGGATGCCAAGTTTACAACGCTAAAAAATGGAATGGTAACATCTTCTATTATGAATAATGTATGTGCAGCAGGAACTGGTAGTTTTATTGAGGAGCAGGCTCAAAAACTTGGAGTAGGCTTACTTGAATATTCAAAAAGAGCAGAAAAGGCAAAGGCTCCTGTTTCAAGTGACCGATGTACTGTTTATATGGAAAGAGATATAAATCATTATCTTAGTGAAGGATATAGTGTTGATGAAGTATTATCATCTGTTTTACATTCTGTAAGAGAAAACTATTTGTCAAAAGTTGCTGTTGAAGCTAATATTGGCCAAAAGATATTCTTTCAGGGAGCAACTGCCAGAAATAAAGCTTTAGTAGCAGCTTTTGAGCAAAAACTACAAAGACCTATTTTGGTTTCAAGATACTGCCACCTTACAGGTGCGTTAGGTGGAGCTTTAATTGCAATTGAATCAAATTTAAAACAAACCTTTTTTAAAGGTTTGCAACTATATAAAAATAATATACCTATTGAAAATGAAGTTTGTACTATTTGTAATAATAACTGTAAAATTAAAAAAGTAACTGTAGAAAGTGAAGTTGTTGCATTTGGATTTTTATGTGGTCGTGATTATGAAACTAAAAAGTTTGTAGCAGAGCAAAAAACAGGGTTTGACTTATTAAAAATATATAGAAAAGCAATGAAGTTTCCATCTGTTTCTGTAAGTGAGTCAGAACAACCTAAAATAGGGATACCAATGAGTCTTACTATGGCTCAAAAAGGTAAAGCATGGGAATATTTCTTTAAAAAACTAAATATTCCTGTTGTTATAACTAAAAATCTTGAAAATAGCATTAAAACAGGTAAAAAAGTAAGTGGTGCGGAATTCTGTGCTCCTGTGTCATCATTTCATGGTCATGTAAAAGCTCTTGAAGGAAAAGTTGATTTATTATTTTTACCTAATTATTTTGAAACTAAAGATAGTAATTTAGAAAAACTAAGACAATATTGTTACTACACTCAGTTTTCAACTTCTCTAATTGTGAATGCAAAAGGAGTTGCCTTTAATCAGGATAATATTATTAGTCCTATAATAGAAAAAGGTGATTTTAAAACTAAAATAGAATTATATCAGGCATTGAAAAAACATTATAAAGTTTCATACTGGGCTATTTCTTCTGCTTTTGATGAAGCATTTGCTGTTTTTGAAAATGGAAAACAAGAAGTTAAGAAAGTTTTTGAAAGAGAGCATGAAAACAGAGATGATATTGATATTGTTTTACTTGGAAGGCCGTATACTATTCTTGATAAAAATATGAATAAGGGAATACCTGAAATTTTTGCTAAAAATGGTTTGAAAACTTATTTTCAGGAGATGATTCCTTATGAAAAGGATGAACTTATTGAAATTGAGGACTTATTAAAAAGTTTTCATTGGAATTATACAGCAAAAATACTTGAAGTTTCTCATATTGTATCTAAAATGGAAGGGACATATCCCGTTTATGTATCATCATTTAAATGTGGTCCTGATTCATTTGCTTTACAATATTTTAAAAGAATTATGGATAAGGCAAATAAACCTTATTTAATTCTTGAGTTAGATGAGCATGATAGTAGTGTTGGCTATGAAACAAGAATTGAAGCTGCAATAAGAGCATTTAAAAATCATAGTAGAACTAAATTTGAAAAGATGCTAAATGAGCGTTCTCTACCTGTAAATCCTGTAATAACTAAGAATTTTAAAGGTAAGAAACTATTGTTTCCATCATGGGATGACATATCTGCATCTTTGATTGTTGCATTATTAAAAAGTACTGGTATTGATGCTGAAATGGTTCCTGTTACCAAAACTTCAATAAAAAATGGCCCAAGAAATAACAGTGGGCAATGCTTACCTGTTAATATTATGATAGAAAGTTTTATTGAATACATAGAAACCAATAATCTAGACCCAAAACAATGTGTTGCGTGGATGATGGACGCTGTTTTAGCATGTAATATAAGATTATATCCTCACTTAATGAAAACCTCTTTTGAAGCTCATGGAAAAGGCCTTGAAAACTTAGAAGTTTATATGGGTGAAATAACAATGACTGATATTTCAATGCAGGTTGCTTTAAATTTATATTTTGTTTTTATGTTTGCAGGAATGTTAAGAAAACTTGGAAATAAAGTAAGGCCTTATGAAGTGAATAAAGGTGAAACGGATATTGTAATGGAAAAGAGCAGAGAAGTTTTTTATAATGCTTTTTTAAATAAAACGAATATAGATGACGCATTAAAAATTGTAGTTAATAAATTTAAAAATATCAAAGTGGTAAAAGAAAGCAGACCAAAAGTAGCTATTTTAGGTGATTTATATGTTAGGGATAATGATTTAATGAATCAGGATGTTGTAAGAGCTATTGAAGAAGCTGGTGGAGAGGCAATAACAACACCTTATAATGAATATGCAATGATGATTGCTGCACCATATATAAAAAGATGGATGAAGCTTGGATATTACAAGGAAGCTGTCAGTATTAAAGCTTTAACTACACTTGTTGGTCAGCTTGAGAAAAAATATTATAAGAGATTTAACGAGATATTACAAGAAGAAAAACATATTTACAGTAGTAATTTTAAAGAAATTTTAGCTGATTATGGTGTAACTGTATCACATTCAGGTGAGTCTTTTGATAATTTGATTAAAATTGATACTTTAAGTAAAAATTATCCAGATATTTCATTATTTGTACTTACAAATCCTGCTTTTTGCTGTGCAGGAGCAGTTACCGAAGCAATGTCTTCAAAAGTTGAAGATTTAACAAATATTCCTGTTGTTGCATTAAATTATGATGGAACCGGAAGTGACCAAAATAAAAAATTAATTCCATATATTAAGTATGCCAGAAATAAAATTAATATGGATAAATCAAAGGTAAAACCCAATTTTAAATAATTGCTGTAATTAAGAATATTTTCTTGAAAAAACTTATTACATAATGTATACTTATGCATATGTTTTGAAAACCACTTATATTAATATATATGTGATTATTTATTGTTTTTATTTAGAAAGGAGGAACAATGTATAGGTATTTAATTTTTATTGCCTTGTTTTTTTTAGTTTTTTCATGTTCAGAGGCTGATACTCCTGAAGATAGGGATTGTAAAGTAGGTGAAACACAAGACTGTTACAGTGGGGCCGAAAATACCAAAGATGTTGGTGTTTGTAAAACAGGTACTCAAACATGTAATATTAATGGGAAATGGGGTGAGTGTGAAAACGAAGTTTTACCTTCAGAAGAAGTTTGTGACGGTAAAGACAATGATTGTAACAACTCTGTTGATGATGCTTTAAATGCTCCAGTTGCTGGTAAAACAGCAGGTGTTTGTGCAAATCAAAAGAAAGTATGTGATGGAAGTAATGGCTGGTTAGAACCAAATTATAAAGAAATTGATAAATATGAAACAACAGAATCTCTATGTGATGGACTTGATAATGATTGTGATGGAGAAACAGATAATAATTTAATTGCTCCTTTTTCTGAGAATCAAAAAGGTATCTGTAAAGACACTAAAAAAGTATGTAAAGGTGTAAATGGCTGGAAAGAACCTGATTATAGTGAAGTTGTTTCTGGTTATGAAAGCACCGAAACTTTATGTGATGGAGTTGACAGTAACTGTGATGGAATAGCTGATGATGGTTATCCTGATAATGATACAGATGAAACAGCTGATTGTGTTGATACAGATGATGATAACGATGGAATACCTGACTTTGACGAAGATGGTGTAACCCCTCTTGATAATTGTCAGTTTACTGAAAATGCAGATCAGGCAGATGTTGATAGTGATGGTATGGGTGATGTTTGTGATGAGGATATTGATAATGATGGAATCTGTAATGGTGATACAGATGTTGATGATGGTGTGACAACCTGTACTGCTGGTCCTGATAATTGTATCTATACTGCAAATTCAGACCAGGCTGATGCTGATGCTGATGGTGTTGGTGATGCATGTGATGGAGACCAGGATGGTGATACTGTTTTAGATGATACTGATAACTGTATTCTTGTGCCAAACCCAGAGCAATTAAACCATGATGATGATGAATTTGGTGATGCCTGTGATGATGATGATGATAATGATGGTATAAATGATAACTTAGATAACTGCCAGTTTGTTAAAAATGGAGCCGCAGAAGGAAATTCACAACTAGATACAGATGATGATGGGTATGGTAATGTTTGTGATGACTGTCCTGATGATAAAAATAAATACGAAGAAGGTATTTGTGGTTGTGGAATAGCAGATACAGATACAGATACAGATGGTGTTGCTGATTGTAATGATAACTGCATATTTGTTGCAAATCCAAATCAAATTAATGGTGATGGTGATGATTATGGTGAAGCATGTGATTGTGATGATAGTGATGATACAGAATATTGCCCAGAAGTATGTGATGGCACTGATAATAATGGTAACAATATAATTGATGAAGGTGCTTGCAACAGTAATTGTCAACTTGAGCAACATGATGGAAAAGCATATCTATTTTGTAATGAAGACTTAAACTGGCTTGATGCAAAAGCAAAATGTAACTCTATCGGGTATAGTTTACTTCAGGTAAAAAATGAAGCTGAAAGGGATTGGGTTAAAACAATTCTTGCAGACAAAGAGGATAGATATTTTATTGCACTTAATGATATTAGAGCTGAAGGAAGTTGGAAGTGGGCTGATGAAAGTGACTCATATTCTGGCTTTATAGATTGGAACGATGGTGGTGAACCTAATGGTTCTGATACAGAAAATTGTGTAAGTATTTATTCTGGAAGTAGACCTGATGCTTTTGGTAAATATAATGATGATAAATGTTCAAGTAAAAGACATTATATATGTGAAACCAACCCTATTCATATCTATAAATCTTGTAAAAAGATTGTTGATGATAATAAATCATATGGAGATGGAAATTATTTTCTTAAAATTGACAAAGACGGAGAATTAATTCCAATCACAGCCTACTGTGATATGACAACAGATGGTGGTGGTTATACTCTTTATCCTATTGCAAATGGTATTGAAAACTTTAAAAGTGATCAGAATAATAGCTGTAAAGAATTAGGAATGAATATTGTCATACCAAAAACAAAAGCACATTTTTTGGCAATGTACAATAAGTATAAAATTGGTGGTTCAGATGGAAATACTGTTAATTATTTTAAAGTAGTTCCAGGTATAACTAAAAACTTTGATGGAAATTCTCATAGTTGTTCCCCAGATCTTCCAGGTAAGCTAACATGCTATAAGTATTG
>Ga0256827_10000086_pt1 | contig 47319 bp, 45 predicted proteins | sample CV84metaG_FD_185977 | JGI IMG/M metagenome (GOLD analysis project Ga0256827, IMG submission 185977) | Hydrothermal vent microbial communities from East Pacific Rise, Pacific Ocean - CV84 | ecosystem: Environmental > Aquatic > Marine > Hydrothermal vents | place: Pacific Ocean: East Pacific Rise... | reverse complement strand
CTCACACCTATGCAAAAATATGAAAAACTTTTGGAAAAACAATTAGTTTGCTTATAATTCTTTTAAATTTTATAGAATTTACAAAATTTTTTCTACACAACCATACACTTTAGTATATTTAATAAAATTTTCAGAAAAAATATTTTCTCATTTTCTAAAATTAGAAAAATAATAATCTAAACTTTGTTCTATTTTTTCTATTTCTAATTTATTTCAAGTTAATTTATTTCATTTATTATGTGTTTTTTCATAAGGTTTAACTTGTTTAATTTTTTGTATTCAACTCAAGTTAATACAAGCTATGTCATCTTTAGATAAATTAACTACATTTGTATTTTTAGTCTCTATTCCTGGTTTATCTTCTTCTAATACTGCTTCCTCTTCTTCAATTTCTAATCAAAATTTTTCTGCATATTGTTTAATAAAATTATCTGACAACTTTTCACTATTTTCTATAATAAAATCTTGAATAAATTCATATTTTTCTAATCATTTTAAATTACTTTCACTCAATTTTTTAATAAAAGTTTGTTGACTATCAAAATTATTATTATCAAAAAATTCTTTAGTTAATTTATATCAAGTTTCTTCTTCAAATTTCTCTTCATCTGTTAAAGGAATTTCTTTTTCAACTTCAACATTTTCAGCTATTATTTCAGGTTCTATTTTTATGACTGGTTCTATAAAAGATTTTTCTACTTTGGGTTTTATTTTTTCTTTAACTTCTAAAATTTCTTCATCTTCTTCTTCAATATGTGGATATTTTTCATCATATAAATCTAACAATTTTTGTTCAAAATCAGTTTTTTTTGTAATTGATTTTATTTTATCTAACATTTTTCTTATTTTTTCACTTTTATCAATATTTAGTATATCTTTTTCTAAAAATGAGTAAGTTAATTTTTTTAAATAATTAAAAGATACTGATTCTAAATTATTTATATATTTAAAAAAATCCTCTTCTTTTTTTAATATATGTGAAATTTCAAGTATAAACCTAAATATATTATATTTATATTGATTATAATTTCAAAAATAAAAATCTTTAATTAAACAATTATAGTCATAATTTTCATTTAATAATTTAACTACTTTTTTTAAATCTTCTACCTTATTATAATCTAATTTATTATCAAGAATAAAAAGTTCTATTTTTTTTAAATTATTCAAATTATCAAGTTTTTTTACTTCTTTAACTTCTAATAAAAAATTTGTTATTTCATCAATAATTTCATTATTTTTTCAATAATTATAATCTCCTGCTTTAAATAACCATTCCAATTTTTCTTTATCTTTTTTTCATAATAAAAAACTACAAATTTCTAATTTTTGAACACTTGATAATTCATCCCATCAATCTTTAATTTGATCTAAAAAATCATCTTTTAAATATAATTCTTCTATTTTAGATAAATCTAATTTTATTTCTTCAACTTTTTTAGCTGGTTGAATAGCTTGTTTAGGCTTAGCTATTGGCTTATTAATTTTAGATTTAGTTACTTCTTTTTTAGGTTCTATAAATGTTTTCTTAATAACTGGCTCTATTGTAACTTGTTCTTCTTTATTTTCTAAAATTCTATTTAATTTATTTCTAAAATTATTAATATCAGAAATTATCTTTTCTAATAAAATTAAATTTTCATAATTTGCTTTATATTCCTTTTTTTCTCTTATTTTAGCTGCTAAAATATTAGTATCTATATTATCTGATTTTTTATAATCATTTAAATCATTTTCTGCTTTTTCTTTTAAATCTTCTAATTCCATAATTTTATCATTTTTTAGTTCTTCTAAATCAGTTTCATCAAATTCTTCTAAATCTGATTTTTCAAATCAATAAAGTTTAGATTTTAGAATATCTAAAACATTATCAACTGTTTCACAATAAATAATTGAAGAATTTTCTGATATTTTTGTATCAATTCTATTTCATTTTTCAATTATTGTTTTTAATGAACCTTGTATTCACTCTATTTCAGTTTTTAAATTTTCATCTAAATCTAATTCTTTATTTAATTTTAAAATATCATCTATAGTATCAAGAATATATTGAAATCATAAATCTTTTGCTTTTTCTGTTCATAATTTTAAATCTGTTAATTGCATATTTTTTATTTAAAAATAAATTATACAACATAATTTACTTTTATCTATTGTAATGTCAAATTTGTTATTTCTATTTTTTATAAAAACTTGCAAATTTTCATTTTTCTATACAATATAAGAGATTAAAAATAAATAATATATTATGCAAAATAGAGCAAAACTGAAGTATATTGAACTAAATAAAATGGTTAATTCTTTAAATGAAGCAATAGAATTAGTTTGAATAAATAAAGACCATAGATTTGAAAAATGATTAAAAGATTCTGTAATTCAAAGATTTGAATACACAATTGAATGAGTTTGGAAATTCTTAAAATATGTTTTATTAGAAGATTTTTCACAAGATGAAGCATTTGCAAAAAGTGTTTTAAAATCATCATATAAAGCAAAATTGATAAATAATTTAGAAATCTTTTTATCAATGGTTGAAAGAAGAAATAGATTATCTCACGATTACCATGAAGATTTTTCTGAAATGTCTTTTGATATTATTATAAATGATTATATTGATGAAATTAATGATTTAATAAATAAATTTTCTTCTAAATATGACAAATAAAGAAAGAGCTATTTTTATAAAAATAAAATCTGTAATTTTTAAAAATATTAAAGATTTACCATTTTATTTTTTTCTTTTTGGCTCAAGAGTAAACTGAAAAGCAAAAGAAAGGTCTGATTATGATATTTGATTTATTTCTAAAAATTGAGAAAAATTATCACCATTAATATTATCTAATATTCAAGATTGATTTGATAATATTCCTGCCTTAATTGATTTAATTGATTTTTCAGAAGTTTCAGAAAATTTTAAAAGTGAAGTAATGATTGGGTGCACACTTGAGTGTAAAAAAATTGTATGGATAAATAAAATTGACTAATTTTATAAATAGTCTTTTTTTCTTGCAAAATTCAATTTTTCTATACAATATAAGCAATTAATTTTTAATAAATAAAATAATGGCTTCTAATAATGAAACTGTAATAAAATTTGAGAGTGTTTTTTTTGAATATGTACATCCAAAATTGATTTTGGAAGATGTGACTTTTAATGTAAGAAAAGGTAAAAAAATCACTATAATGGGACAAAATGGTGCTGGGAAATCTACAATTTTTAAATTGATTACTGGAGAAAATACACCAAAAATTGGTAAAGTACATACTCCTGATGGAGCAACTATTGCTATTGCTTTTCAAGTAATGCCAGTTAGTGATAAAGAATTAACTGTTCAAGATTATTTCAGAAAATATAAAAAACCCGAAGAAACTGAAAATATTGATAAAGAAATTATGGAAGTTTTGAGAGCAGTAAATCTTAAAACTGATTTAGATAAAGTTATTGATAAATTTTCTGGTGGTCAACAAGCAAGACTTTTACTTGCTGCTGCACTTATTCAAAAACCTGATATTTTATTACTTGATGAACCAACTAATAATTTAGATAAAGATTGAATCTATCATTTGGAAGATTTTCTAAAAAGTTATGTAAATACAGTTTTAGTTATTTCCCATGATGCTGAATTTTTGAATTCATTTACAGATTGAGTATTGTATCTTGATGTTCATACAAAAATTGTAGAACAATATGTTTGAAATTACTATGATGTAGTTGAACAAGTTTCAAAGAAAATTGAAAAAGAAAATATGCATAATGCAAGAATGAAAAAAGAAGCACAAGCTAAAATGGATCAAGCTAATGTTTTTGCACACAAAGGTTGAAAATTGAGAGCTGTAGCTAAAAAAATGAAGATAGATGCTGAAAATTTAAAAGAAAATATGTGAGATAAAAGAAGAGAAGATAAAGCAATTGCTGCTTTTGAAATTCCAGTTGCAGATAATATTTCAGGTGTAATTTTAGACATAAAAGAAATTTGAGTAGTAGAAAATAATGAAATGACTTACAAAAAAGTTGATAAACAATTAAGAAAAGATACTCATGTTTTACTTTCAGCTCCAAATGGAATGTGAAAATCTACATTTCTAAATGCTCTTGCTAGATGAGAAGCTGAAGGAATAACTATCTGAGAAAATATAAAAATTGGTTACTATACTCAAGATTTCCACAATATGGATTTTGAAGCAACAGTTTATGATGAACTTAGAAAATCAGGGCCTTGATTAACAGAACAAGAATTTAGAAGCCAAGCTGCTAGATTTCTAATTGATTGAGAATTAATGAAAGCTACTGTTTGAAATATTTCAGAAGGTCAAAAAGGTTTAGTTGCATTTTGTGCATTAGTTTTCCAAAAACCAGGACTTTTAATTTTAGATGAACCAACTAACCATATTAACTTTAGACATATTCCAATAATTGCTGAAGCACTAGCAGATTATAAATGAGCGATGATTTTAGTAAGTCATGTTGATGAATTTGTATGGTCTATTAGAATAGATGATTATATAGATTTAGATCAATTATAAAATAATTTGCAATTATATAAATATTTATATAATTAAATTAATATAAGCATTTGAGTTAGCTATCAACTAACAAGCTTAGAGGAAGAACTTTTTTAGTAAGAACCTCAAAAACCAAATCAAGTACAGCTTTAGGTGGTAACTTCCTTGTTTATGGGACCGAAAGCATAAAATTATTATAAAAAATAATTTTATGCTTTTATTTTTTTATTAAAAAATTTATGTCAGATAAAAAAATACTATTACTTAGAATCTGTAAACCTTGATTTAAAGATTTAATAGATTGAAAAACTCAATTTAGATTTAGAGAAGTTAAAAAATATTGGGAAACAAGACTTTTAGAAAAAAATTGAGATTTCAAAGATTTTGATGAAATTCATATAAAAAATTGATATCACTGAGATTCACCAATGGCAATTGTTGAATTTAAGTGAAATTTATGAATTTTTGAACATGAATGAAAACAACAGTTTAAATTGGAGCTAGGAAAGATTATTGAAGTTTTAAATTATAAAAAGGAGAAGGAATTTAACTAATAATATCTCTTTCTTGAATTCTTACTCTTTTACAAAGAGCAAGAGGCTACATTTTTAATTACTAATATATAAATAATGAAAAATATAATAAAAGCACTTACAAAAAACATTAAGGAAGATAATTTTTCTGAAATAGATTCTATTTTGGAAGAAATTCATACTTCTTGAAAATATTCTGAAGAAAAAATTGATTGATATTATGAATTATTGCAAGAAGCTACACTTTATGCAGAATTAAAAGAAAATGAATATAAAGAGGAATATTTGAAATTGATTGAGGAAAGAATTTAATTTTTAAGAAAAAAAATATGGAAATAAATGAATTATTAAATAAATATGCATTTCATGACAGTTTAATTGAATCTATTTACTTAAATAATAAAAATTGAGAAAATAGAATATTAGAGATAGTCTTTAAATTATATTTAGATTGGAATAAAGATTTAGAAACAGATTTAATTAAAGTGACTTTTAATGATATTGAAGATTTTAATCATATTGAGTATAAAGAATTACATTTTCAAAATACTGTACTTGATATAAAATATAATAAAAATAATATTATATCAATCATTAGTTGCTCTTGAGAAATTAATTTTAAATTAAAAACTAATAATATTACAATTAATAAATAATTTTATTATGATTTTAAAAGTTAATATTATTTAATTATTTTCTAAAAAACTAAACAAATAAAAAAAGACCAGTCTGTTTTGAGGGCTTCCTCATCATAGGTATCTTTCAACCTCCACACTAATCTTTATGTAAGTATTATATAGAAAACCCACAAAAAAGTCAAATTTAATTTGTAATTATGTCCGTGAAGACAAAAAAACTAAAAAATAATTTTTAAGAAAAAAAGGAATTTAACCAATAATATCTCTTCCTTGAATTCCTACTCTTTTACAAAGAGCAGGAGGCTGCATTTTAATTCTAATTTTTTAGAAAATGATAACTCCTGAAATAATAAAAGAGGCTTCTAGGAATTTAAGACAAAATATGACTGAAGCAGAAAAAGTTTTGTGGGAAAAAATTAGAGCAAAAAGACTTTGAATAAAATTTTATAAACAAAGACCAGTATTGGTTATGACTGAAAATTCGATGTTAGACAGATATATTATTCCAGATTTTTATGCTCCAGATAATAAAGTAATTATTGAAATTGATTGAAGTATTCATGATATTAAAGAAATTTATTTACTTGATTTAGAAAAAGAAAAATTATTAAAGAATAAGTGATATAAGATAATTAGGTTTAGAAATGAAGAAGTTTTTGAGAATTTAGATTGAGTTTTGGAAAAGTTGAAGGAGGTTTATTAATAGAAAGTTAGAAAAAAGGAGAACTTTTATATCTTTGCCTTGAATTTTAAAAATAGGAAAATAATTATATCTCTTTCTGTATCTTACTCTTATACTAAGAGCAAGAAAGCGGCATAGTTAGTTATATTTTTTAGAATTAATTACATAATATAAGTGCAGTGTTGCCCCTTGCTCTTTGTAAAAGAGTAAGGATTCAGGAAAGAGATATTACTGGTAACTTCCAAAAAATCCCACTCCATCAATCCCACACCCCCTACAAACCTATGTCCGCAAAGACAAAAAACTAAAAAAAATAATTTTTAAGAAAAAACTTATGAATGAAAATATATATTGAATTCAATTTTGACCTTTTGAAATTACATTATTTTTAGTTTTTATAGTATTACCATTTATATTAATTTTTATATTAATATTTTATTCAATTTTTAAATTTATAAAAAAAGAAAAAGTAAAAAATAAGATAATAATTTATTTATCTAAATTTTTATTAATATATTTAATACTATTTTTAATTTTTGCTTATTTTAAATTTTAATAACTAACCTAAAATAACCACTATGTACAAAAAAGTAAACCCAAAACAATCCTTCCCAAAACTAGAGGAAGAGGTTCTAGAATTCTGGAACAAGGAAAAAATATTTGAGGAGAGTATGGATAGACCTGATGCTGAGGAATTTAATTTCTATGATGGGCCTCCATTTGCTACTGGGACTCCACATTATGGTCATATATTGGCTGGGACTATAAAAGATGTGATACCTAGATACCAAACTATGCTTTGAAAAAAAGTTAGTAGAAAATTTGGTTGGGATACTCATGGGCTTCCTATTGAAAATATTGTTGAGAAAAAATTAAATCTTGCTGGAAAGGAAGATATTGAAAAAATTGGTATACATAAATTTAATGAGGAATGTAGAGCTAATGTTTTTGGATATGTTGATGAATGGAAAAAAACTGTGAATAGAATGGGGAGATGGGTAGATATGGAAAATGATTATAAAACTATGGATACTGATTTTATGGAATCAGTTTGGTGGGTTTTTAAAACTATCTATGATAAAGGACTAGTTTATGAAGGAAATAGAATTGTTCCCTACTGTCCTAGATGTACAACTCCACTTTCAAATTTTGAGGTAAATCAAGGTTATAAAGATAAACAAGATAAAACTGCTACTGTTAAATTTAAAGTTAAGTGAAATGAAAGTAAATATATTTTGGCTTGGACAACTACTCCTTGGACTTTGGTTGCTAATTTAGGTTTGGCAGTTGGAGCTGATATAGATTATTCTGAAATTTTAGATAAAGAAACTTGAGATACTTATGTTTTGGCTACAGATTTAGTTAAAAATTATTATAAACAACCTAAAAATAAGGAGACTGGTCTCGATGAGAGACCGGTCTCAGAAACTGATGACTATACTTTAATTAGAGAGTATAAAGGAGCTTGTTTGGCTTGAATTAAATATGAACCATTATTTGATGATTTTGAAATTCAATTGAATGATATGAATGAAAATCTATGAACTGGAATTGAACTTTGAGAAAATGCTTTTTCTGTTGTAATTGGTCACCATGTAACAACTGAATCTGGTACTTGAATTGTTCATATTGCTCCAGCTTATGGTGAAGATGATAACTTAATTGGTAAAAATGAAAAACTAGGTTTTATTGCTCATATTGATGATTCTGGTAAAACTTATAATTTATTAGAAAATAATAATTTAGAAATTGCTGAATTTAATGAATTAATTTTATCTAAATTAAAAGAAGATAAAACAGCTATTTTAATAAATACAATTAATCATTCATATCCTCACTGTTGGAGGTGTCAAACACCTTTGATTTATAGAGCAATTTCTGCTTGGTATGTGGCTGTTGAAAAGATTAGAGATAAAATGGTGGCAAATAACCAAAAAGTTAACTGGACACCAGATATTATAAAAAATTGAAGATTTGGAAAATGGGTAGAATGAGCAAGAGATTGGAATATTTCAAGAAACAGATATTGGGGTTCTGCCATGCCAGTTTGGCAAAGTGAAGACAAAAAAAATATTGTTGTAATTTGAAGTATTGAAGAATTATATGAAGCAAATAAAGAATATGGACAAATAGAAAAAATCCCTCACCCTAACCCTCTCCTTTGAGAGGAGAGGGGACAAAAGGATTTTAAATATATTTATACAAATACTTGAGAGGAAGTTGATTTACATAAACATTTTGTTGATGAAATTTTTGTAAAATGTCCTAAATCTTGAGAAAAATTAAAAAGAATTCCTGAAGTACTAGATTGTTGGTTTGAAAGTGGTTCTATGCCATATGCTAGTAATCATTATATGGGAGAATGAGAATTCAAATTCCCTGCTGATTTTATTGCTGAAGGACTTGACCAAACTAGAGGTTGGTTCTATACTCTTCTAATTTTAGCTACTGCATTATTTGACGAACCAGCTATTAAAAATACTATTGTAAATGGTATTGTATTAGCAGAAGATGGTAAAAAAATGAGTAAATCTCTAAATAATTACCCTGCTCCAGAATTAGTTTTTGATAAATATTGAGCTGATGCAATGAGATTCTATCTTATGAATTCTCCAGTTGTTGAAGCACAAGATTTTAGATTTCAAGAAAGTTGAGTTGAAGAAGTAGTTAAAAAAGTAATATTACCTCTTTGGAATACTTATAGTTTTTTCACAACTTATGCAAATATTGACGGATTTGAAAAAAATAATATTCCCCCCTTTAAAGGGGGGCTAGGGGGGGCTGAAAATCCACTAGATAAATGGATAGTTTCAGAAGTAAATAAATTAATAAAAGAAGTTAAAGAAGGTTTAGATTGATACAGAATCAATGAAGCTACAAAAAATATTCCAGCATTTATGGATAATTTAACTAATTGGTATATTAGAAGATCTAGAAAAAGATTCTGGAAATCTGAAAATGATGGTGATAAAATGCAAGCATATAATACTTTGCATGAAGTATTAGTTACTGTTTCAAAACTTATTGCTCCATTTATGCCATTTATAGCAGAAAATATGTATCAAAATTTAACTTGATTAAAATCTGTACATTTAGAAATGTTCCCAGAAATTGATGAAAGTTTAATTAATGAAGAATTATCTGCTTCAATGGATAAGACTAAAAAGATTATTAATCTTGGTTTAGCTTGGAGAGTAAATCATAAATTAAAAGTTAGACAACCTCTTAAATCAGTTACTATCTGAGAAAATTTAAGTGATTATTATAAAAATATTTTAAAAGAAGAACTTAATGTAAAAGAAGTAATTGAAGTTGAAGGAACAAGTCTTGCACAAAAAATCTGTATGCCAAATGGTAGAGCAATTTGACCTAAATTTGGTAAAAATGTTAAAGATATTATGAAGATGGCTAAATCTTGAGATTTTGAAGAATTAGATAATTGAACTGTAAAAGTTTGAGAATTTATTTTAGAAGAATGAGATTTTGAATTAGTTTTTAAAGCTTGAGATTCTAATTATGAAATTGAAGCTGGTTTTGGAATGGTAATTGCACTTGACCCAGAATTAAATGAAGAATTAAAACAAGAATGAATTTCTAGAGACTTAGTTAGAGCTATTCAAGATGCCAGAAAAGAAGCTGAATTTAATGTAGAAGACAGAATAGAAATAAGTATTTCTTGAGAAAATTTACAAGGTGCCAGTATGGTAGAAAATATTTTAGCTAATTTCTGAAAATATATTGAAAATGAAACACTTTCTAAAATCAATAATAATTTGGAAAATGCTAATTTAGAAAAGGAAATTGAAATTGGAGAAAATAAAATTATTATTAAATTAAAAAAATAAATTTATTCAACAGAGGGCTTCAGCCCTTTGTATTTTAAAAAAATTATGAAAGAAAAATTAAAGAAATTAACTCCAAATAATTTTATTTTAGATTATTGGAAAGATGAAATAAAAAAATTAGAAAAAAAAGAAATTGAAATAAATGTTGCTGATTTTGATTATACTTTATTTTCAAGGGATGAACAGTTAGAAAAAGAACAATATTTAAGAGAAAATAGAGGTGATTTATGACCAAAAGCTATTGCTGAAATTGGTTGAGGAATAAATAGTTATATAGAAAAATATTATTTAAATAAAATATTTCCAACTGAAATATTAGAAAAATTTAATAAAAAATATGATTTAATTATTACTGCTTGAATATATGAATTTCAAATTGCAAAATTAAATGCCAGTAATTTGACTGATTATAATTTTGTTATTACAAAAAATTGAGAAGAAAAAATTATTGAATTAATTAGATATATTATTTATAAATTAAAATTTATCCCTTCTAAAATCACTGTTTATGAAGATAGACCACAATATTTTATAGAATATAGAGATTTAATTAAAGATGTTTTGGAAGTAAAATTAGAAATTATGTATGTTGAAATGGATTGAAATAATGGTTATAAAAAAATAGAAAAAGTTTAAAACTTTTTCTATTTTTTTTGTAATATTGTCATTCAGCTTATCAACAGAGGGTTTCATCCCTTTGTATATTTTTTTCACTTTTTCTATTTTTTTATTTCATCAATTATTTCCAATAAACTATCAACTTCTAAAGCTGCTCATCATATTAAAAATCAATCTAAATTTTTAATTTTAGATAATTCTAAACAATTATCAGACTTAACACTTCATCAATAAATAATTCTAGAATTATTATTTTGTAATTTATTTTTTATAAAATACATATTTTCTGAAATATTTTCTATACTATCTATTTTTCAAGTTCAAATTGCAGATAATGGTTCATAAGCAATGATAATATTTTCTTCTTTCAAATATTTTATAGATTCTTCTAATTGTCATTCTTCTGAAATACAAATTATTGGTATAATTCAATTTTTTATAGCTAAATGTGCTTTTTTATTAATTAATTCATTACTTTCTCATAGATTTTTTCTAACTTCACAGTGTCCTAAAATTACATATTTACAATTTAAATCAACTAACATTTCTAATGAAATTTCTCAAGTAAAAGCTCAAGATTTTTCAGCTGACATATTTTGTGATCACAAGCTAATATTTTTATTTTCACTAAAAATATTTAAAGCTGTAAAATTAGGAGAAATCATTAATTCCATATTTTTTAATTTTGTATGTTTTTGTGATAATTCAAAATTATATTTTTCTAACTCAGAATATGTTTTATTCATTTTTAAATTAGCTCCAATAAAAAATTTCATGATTTTTTAAATTATTTATAATAAGAGACCGGTCTTTAGTTACTAATATTAGTAACTAAAGACCGGTCTCAATATATTTTGAAATTACATAGCTTCAGCTACTTTTCCTACTAAATCTATACCTGGAGTTAATGTTGTAGCTCCTGGAGTCCATCTAGCTGGACAAGCCATAGTTGGATTTTCTCTCATAAATTGTAAACCTTGAATTTTTCTAATTAATTCAGCAGAATTTCTACCTTGAGCTCCTGAAGTAATATCTAAACCTCTTAAAATTCCATCTGGATCAACAATAAATGTTCCTCTACCAGCTAAATGAGTATTTAAATCTAATACATTATATAAATCAGCATATTCACCATTGTGATCAGCTAACATTTTATATTTAAAATCTTTTAATAATCCTTCTGCTTTAACCCAACCTTTGTGAGTAAAAACTGTATCAGTAGAAACTGGTAAAACTTCAACTTTCATTTCATCTAATTGTGATTTAACATCAGCTAAATCTTTTAATTCAGTTGGACAAACAAAAGTAAAATCAGCAGGATAGTAAAATAATACATACCATTTTCCTTTTAAATCCTCTGAAGAAATATTTCAATCAGTATCTTTTTCAGCATCATAGTAAGACATTTCAAAAGCAGGAGCTTTTGTATCAATCTTAGCCATTTCAATTGTATCAAAATTAATTTCAGACATTTTTTAATTTTTAAAAATAAAATCATAATAAGAAAAAATCTTATTATGATATATTATATATTTTTTTTATTTTAGTCAATTACATTAACAGATATATTTTTAACAGATCTATTAAAATTCATATCTGTAGCTTCAATTTTTAGATTATAATTTCAATTCTCTAATCATTTTACAGAAACTGGAAGAACTAATTTTCTAGAAGTTGATGAATTAATCTTTTTTCAATTAAAATAAACATTAATAACTCTTATTGGACTAATATCTTCAAATTTAACTCTTAAATTAAATTTTGTATCTTTTTTTAATTTTATATTTCACCTAGCTGGATTTGATACAATAATTTTCGGAGCTTTTGTATCTTTTGATCATAATACAATATTTTTTATAATAGATTTAGAATAAAATGAATTATCAATAGATTTAATCGTTAATACATGATTTCAAACCATTCAAGATGGAATATTAAAAGCTCATTTATACCATCATTCTAATTTTCATGGTAAATCATAACTAGCGATTTTTTTTCAATCTAATAAAATTTCTAATTTAATAATAGGATTTTTACTTCTGTAACCTAATTCTACGTAATTTGATCATTCAACTAATTTTCAGTTATTTGATATACTTACTCAAACTTTCATATTTGAATCTTTTTCACCTCTTACACAAACTTCATTTGTGATTTTTAAAGTTGAAAAACCAGATAATTTAGTAACAGGTAATTCCCAACTGGGCCAAGTTGGTCTCAATGAATGATATCTTACTCCTTTAATCATTTTTATTGCATCTGGTGGAGTTTTATCTGTAACTTTTCAATTACATAAAGAATCTATTTCTTTAGAGAAATAACTATTATCAAATTGAATAGGAGTATTAATAAATAATCATTCTTTTTTTGAATTACTTGGTGTAGATCAAGTAGGAATTTTTCAAGAATTTGTTGAAATAACTAATCTTTTAATTCAGTAAGGTTGACTCCAATTTTCAACTCTTTTTCATTTATGTACTTCAACCATTATATTTTTCATAATTGGTCAAGCTCATTCTAATCAATTTCAATTATTAAATAATTGTTTTCAATTAGTATTTCCTGCCCAAGCAACTGTAGTATATTGAGGTGTATAACCAATTGTCCAAAGATTCTGTGGATAAATAACTTTATGTCACCATTTATTCTTAAATTGTTTTGTAGAGGTTCAAGTTTTAGAAGCTAATTTTCTACCAGGTATTGTCATAAAAGTATTCCAAGAAGCTGGTCTAGCTTTTGTATCAGTTAGAATCGTTGTAATTAAATAGGCAGTTTTAGCACTTATAGATTCTTTTTTTGTTTTTTGATCTCTTTCTTTTATATATATTTCATTTCATTTACTATCTAACACTTTTAATATTGGAGTAATTTCTTTTCTATTTCATAGATTAGCAATAGTTGAATAAGCTCAAACTAATTCTAAAGGAGTCATCTCTCAAGTTCAAAGTGCCATTGGTGCTCAATAATTCCGTTCTTTTTTATATTTTTCTCTATAATATTTTTTATAATTATAATAAGATTCTACTCCTAATTGTCTCATAAAATTAATAATTGATAGTTCCTTACCTGCTAAGTAATACATTTTTATAGCAGGAACATTTCTAGAATTATTAAGTGCTTCTTCAATACTCATTTTTTTCATAAACTTCCCATCAAAATTATTTGGTGAATATCTTCATGGAAAAACAGTCTTTACATCAAAAATTGGTGTTTTTGGTCCAATCTTCTCTTTTTGCATAGCAAGAGCATAAACAAAAGGTTTAAATGTACTTCATGGTTGAAGTTTAGATGTTATTATATTATTCTCTCAATCTATATCTTTATTGTAATAATCTTTTCATCAAACCATTGCTACTATTTCACCTTTTTTATTATCTATAGTTATAGCAGCAGCATTATTTGCACCAAATTTCCAAGAATTAATCTTAGCTTGATTTTCAACTATTTTTTGTGCTGTTTCTTGAATTTTAGGATCTAAAGTTGTATAAATTTTTAATCAACCTTCTTCCATAGCAGATTTTCAGTATTTTTTTTCTAGAAAATCTTTTACATAAAACACAAAATGTGGATATTTAATTCTAGTTTTTGATTTTTTAAATTTAAATAAGATTCATCTAATAATAGAATCTTTATATATTTTTATAGCTTCATCACTATCTTTAGAAATATATCAATCATCTAGCATTCTCTGTAAAATAAAATCTTTTCTTCAAGTTTCATATTCAATATAATTATCTCAAACAGGAACTCTAATATTATTAAGAAGTGTTAATAAATTTTCAAAATTCATAGTTGTACATCAATCTTCTTCTATTGCTGAAATATTTTTAAAATTCTTTTTATCTAAACCACAAACTAAAATATTAGATCAATCTGTTCAAAGTTTTTTAATTTTCAAATTATTTATAACTTCTTTAAGTGCATTTATTTCATTTGTATACTTTGAAACATTTGAATTTGGGAAAATATTAACTTTATTTTCTTCAATTAATGTAGTTTTTTTAGTAATAGATGTTACTCATTCAACTAATTTTTTAGGATAGATGTATGGATATCACATCAAAAAAGGATATCATTCATAACGTATTCTTTTTTTATTATAATAAAATCTATAAGGAGAATGTAAAGTTGGTCACTTAGGGATAGATGCAAGAATTGCAGATTCTAAAATATCTAATTCACTTGCAGATTTTCAAAAATAAGTTTTTGTAGCTTGCTCTATTCAAAATGCATTATTACCAAATGAAATTTTATTTAAATACATTTCAATAATATCTTTTTTTTCAAATTCATTATTCATTTGATAAGAAAGGTAAATTTCTTTTATTTTTCTTACATAACTTCTTTCATTTGTTAAAAATGAATTTTTAATTAATTGTTGAGAAATTGTTGAAGTACCTCCAACTTTTTCTCATGTTAAAATTGTTGTTAATGCAGCTCTCATTAATCAAACTAAATCAAATCAAGGATTAGTCCAAAATCTTTTATCTTCTCATGCAATAATTGCATTTATCATATTTTTATTGATTTTATCAAACTTAACATAAGTTCTTTTTTCTTTAAAAACACTATATAATAAATTTCAATCTCTATCATAAATTTCTGAAGTTTGAGGTATTGCAAATTCTCTTAATTGACTAACAGGAGGTAAAGGTTTAATTATTTTATAATATAAAACAACTCCTGATATCAAAGTTCATATAGTCAAAAAAACAACTAAATAAATTAAAACTTTTAATAAAATTTTAGTGATAGATTTTCTAGATTTTGTTTTTTTTCTAGTATATTTTCTTTTATGTGTAGTTGAATTTTTAATCTTTTTTGTTTTAAATAAAACCATGTTTGTTTATTTTTTAAATAATATTTCTATATCTGTATTTATATCTTTAGCATATTTTGGTCAATCAATATTTGTAATAATATCTTTATTTTCAATATCAAGATATTTTTTTAAAAATTTGATTGTATTTGAATTAATATCTACTCAATTAATAATAATTTTTGTTCATAAATTATCATATTCCTTACTAATACTATTTGAATCAACTATTACATCATTAGATTCATTTATTTTTATATGTAATTTATTTTTATTTTTTATTGAATTATATTCTGCTAATGTAATTTTATTTCTTTTATCACTAGCTTTTTTACTTTTAGAAATAATTCAGATTCTCTCTAAAACATTAATTTCAAATCAATATTTTTTTAAATCATACATTAATTCCTTTGCTTCATATAAATCCTTTTTATTTGCAAAAATACTTATTTTAAATTTTTCCTTAAAAAGACTTGGTGTATTGAAAACAATTTCACTATATTTTTTAATTATTTTATAATTTGATAGTTTATTCTTTGAAGTTCATTCAGGTAATACTACACTTTGTCATCAAAAATATTTTCTTTCTGGATAATACAAAAAACCACCTTTATCACACTCTTCATTTATAATACATGTAACATTTAATGTAGAAGAGTAAAATTCTATATTATCCTGTAATTTTATACTTGTAGCCAAAGTAGTAAAATCAATTAATCAAATATCTGTTTTAATATATTTATCAAAAATATTATATAATCCTTTAATTTTTGATGGACTAGTCAAATAATCATTTGATAATATTGTTTCTTTTAAAGCCTTTAAAATTTGTTGTTGCCTTTCACTTCTTCAAAAATCTCAACCTGTATTTTTTCTTGATCTAGCATATTTCAAAGCACTTTGTCAATATAATTTTTGCCTTCATTTACTTAGGCTGAAAATTTGAAATCAATGATTTATATCTGGGTATTTATCATCATATAAATTTCTTTTTACATCAACAGTTATTCAATCAATTGAATTTATTAATTTAACAAATCAATTAAAATCCAAATTAATATAGTAATCTATTTCCTCTCATGTAATTTCTTCTATTTTTTCTTCTAATTTTTTTACAGCTTTTTTTCTATTTTGAAATTTTTCTAAATAGTGAACATATAATCCATTTATTTTTGCTGATATATTTTTTCAATTTCTATCTTTATCCCCATATTCTACATATAAATCTCTGGGAATAGATAACATTGAAATATGTTTCTTTTCTTTAAAATAACTTAATACAATTAAGCTATCTGTTAATTCTGGAGCATCATTTCCATATCCTCATCTTCAAATAACCAATATATTTGTTTTTTTTGCATCAAGTTCTTTTTTAATTTTTCTTTCTATTTCTTTTTTCAATTTTTCTTTTTTTTCTAATTCTTCTTTTTCTTTTTGAATTTTTATTCTTTCTATTTCATTTTTTTCTTTTTCAGTTAATTCAACTTTTTTAATATTTATAATATTTTTATAAATATTAAAATTTCAATTTGTGATTTTATTAAAAAGAAAAGCAGATAGCACAAAAAGAATAAATAATCATATATATGTTATATAATTAAGTATTTTCTTTCTATTAGTCATACTATTTAATTTCTTTTTTTTAAACATTGTTTATTTCATAATTCAATAATAATATATTATTAGAGTTTAATTATATTTTTTATTTTTCAAACACTTTTTTTAACATTTTTCAGATTATATTTCAATTATTACGTAGAATTACATCATAACCTAAAAATTCAATACTTCAAGTATTTGAATTATCATCATTTATAGGGTTTAAATAAATTCAACTTCCTGTATTTTCAAAACCTGATAAAGAATATGTAATTAAATCTGAACCTGTATTAGTCAAAAATAAAAAATAACCTTTTGATGAAAAATCAAAACTAATAGTATTTGAATCCAATTCTCAAGTTAAATACAAATTTCAATTATTATTTTCAATAAAACCACTTCAATTAACAAGTCCTGTAAAACTCTTTATTTCTTTAATCTCTCAAAAATTATCAAATCTATCTTTTTCATATTCTATAAATGTTATTTTACTATCAGAACTAACATCTAAAAATAAATTTCAATCTGAAATTAATGAAATCTTTTTATTTATACCATCATCATTATTTGGATTTTCATCAATAAAATCTTCTATTTTTTTATTATTCCAAAAAATATTTTTTTGTTGATTTGGTATAACTATTCAAACAATTTGAGATCTAGCTCAAGTATTACTTATTTCAAAAATATCCAATGTAGGATTTATTTTTTTCATATTATCAAAATTAATCATATTATTTGATTTAATTTGATTAAAAAATCTTGAATTTAATTTATAAAAAATTTGATTATTATAAAGACTTATTTTATTTGATAATAAAATTGTAGCAAGTATAAGGGATATTGTTGTTAAAACTATTGTATAAATTAATACACTAGCTGCTTTATTTAATTTAATTTGCATTTTAAGTTTTTAAAAATTTAAAACAATTTTTTCTATATTATTAGTTCATTTTTCAGAGTACCTATTTCAGTTTTGATTTTTTTTATACAAAGGATTAATAAAAAAACTCATTTCTATGATATTTCAAGATTCAAATAAATCAACTTGTATATCCATAATTTTTATATCTTTATAAACTTCATCTACATTAAATTTATAAGTATAAACATTATCTGGATTATTACTTAAATCACTTAATTCCTCTTTATTTATTTTTCTTAAACCTAAAGCTTTATTTCAAATAATATCAACTTGTTCTTTTCAATCTATTAATAATCAATCTAAATTAACTTGAGCAATTAAAATTCATCATTTTTCTATATCATTATTTGTTTTTAATAAAAAAACATCACTTCAAATTCAATATTCATTATTTATCAGAATAATTCATGAACTATATTTTTCTCTTAAATCTCAAATTTCATTTTCAAAATCATAAATATGTGAAATGATTTTTGTTTTATTTTTTGAATAACTTATTTCAAAAAATGTTTTAGAAATAAAATTCATTAAGAAAAGAAGAATAATTGAACTCAAAATAATTGAAACAATTAATTCTACAAGTGTGAATCATTTATTAGTAGTAATTTTATTCATATATTTTTTGATTTATTAACATAATTTAATATACTATATTATATATAAAAAATAAAAAAATAAAAATTAAATTTTCTTAAAATGAAAAATAAAAAAAAACAAGCTGAATCTTTAATTTGAATAGTTGTTTGAATTTTAATATTATCAATTGTATTATTATGAATTTGAAAATTAATATGAAATTCAAGGGAGACAATATCTTATTTTAATGAAAAAATGGAAATAGATATTTTATCAAAAAATATTTCATTTGTATTAGAACAACTTGATTTATCAGTGGTAGATGAGTGAGATGTCTTTTATATATATAAAGACAATACAGATAAAAATTTTAAAATTTTTGTATGAGAACATAATAGAGAATATAAATATATAGATAAATATTGAGATAAAATTGATGACCCATTAAACTATAATTGAACAGTTTACAAAAGGATTTTTCAAACAAAAAAAATTGATATTAATTGAGAATTAAAAACAGCAGTAAAAATATGAATAAAAAAATTAATCAAATAAATTTGATTAATTTTTTTGTAATTGATTTTGTAGGAAATTAAAATATTAAAACACAGCCTCTAAAGAGGAAATGTTAATTTATAGATTATTTATTATTTAATTCCATACCTACAAAATCCTCACAATTATTCTGTTCATTTTTAGTAGAAATATTTTTACAAATATTTACATCTTTTTTCACAATAGCTTTTTCAATAAAAATTCTATTTTTACAATTATCAATTTCTTGTTTTCACATATTTAAGTACATATCTTCACCTCAATCAACTCATTCTTGTTTTTGAAAAGTCATTTTTTCACATATTTTTTCATCAAATTCTTTACTAGCTTTTTTTTCAATAATCCTATTTTTACAAATTCTTTGCATATCTTCAGATTTTAATAAATCACATCATTTAATATTATTTGAAGCTATAAAAAATCTTTTTTTACAATTATCAATATTGTCCTTATCTAAATTATCACAAATTTTAATATCATTCTTATCAAGTGCTTTTATTTCCATTTTTTGATTATATAGATTTACAATACCTGAATTAATCATGTCTAAATCCATTTCTGATAATTCAACATTTTTTAATTTATCCAAATTAGTTTTTATATCAATAATTTGTTTTTCAGATACTGTAAGTTTTTTTTCCTTAATCTTTTTAGTAACAATAACCTTTTTTTCTATTCATGTATCCTTAATCTCAGTCCCACAAGAACTTAATATAAGCATTCACAATACAATTATAATTATTTTTTTCATTTTATTCTTTTATAGTTACATAATAATAATGAGAACCGTCTGAATTATGATGATGACTTCATCTTTTTACTTTCCAATTAGGTACCTCCTCCTCATAAGCTGTCCAATCTGTTTTCCAATATCTATAAATAGAAGCACTCTCTCATGCAGTATTTCAATCTACACATTTTCAATGATAACAAACTTCAAATTCACTTCAAGGTCCCCGTCTCCAAAAACTAGTTCATTTATCATATCACTTAGAAATATAACATTCATTAGTTATTGTAGTCCCTGAAGGTTTATGATTAACAAAATTATACCACTCATTATTTGTTTTAATTGGTATAAAATAAGAAACTCCAGATGAATTTTTTACTTTTCTGCATTTAACTCATCTATCTACATTTAATGTATTTCCATTATTAATTTTATAATACACATGATTATCTACTTTCCGATCTTTTTCATAAGTTGCATAAACAATTCATGATAACAAAATAATTCACAATATAATTCCAAATATTTTACTTCTTTTATTTTTCATTTATTTATTAATTAACTAATTTATTAATTTTTTTATCCAAAGATTCCATTTTATTTTCCAAAGAATTAAGCTTATTTTTTAATTCAGTATTTTCAGTTTTCAATTTTTCAATTTCATAACTATTTCAAATAACCTTATTATATAATTCTTTTACTCCCTCAATTAATATAGCAACTATATTACCATATTTAACTGCTTTAATCCCCTCAATTCAATCAGCATTTTTTTCTGTATCCGTTGTTACTAAATCAGGATAAACCTTTTCCACTTCCTGAGCAATCAATCAAATTTCTCTTTCCCCTCCTTTTTTCCACTCAAACCTAACTCATCTCATCTTATTAATTTTTTCTAAACTACTATCCAGTGTTTTTATATTTTTCTTTAATCTTCTATCTGATCTATAAATAAATTCATTAGCATAAACCTTTCAATTAACATCTACATTTCATCATCAAATATATAATTTACTAGCCTCATCTAAAATTAAATCAACTCTATCACTTCCATTTCAATACCCAAAATATGCTCATCTTTTTCAATCATTTCTTTTTATATTAAAATAACCATAATGGTTATTATTAGTTGATTGTACTGAATGCCGATATCAATCACCTGAAATCATCCATCTTCAATCTACTGCAACTCATCAGTCAAATCTAGCTGTACCAGTTGTATGTAATTGATTAGCTGGATTACCTGTTCAAATTCAAACTCTTCAGTTTGATTTAATCCTCATCTTCTCAGAATTATTTATATAAAACATTGTATTCTTATCTTTTTCAGCCCTATAAGACCAATTACTATCTCAATCTAATATACCAAAATTTGATCCATCTCAGTCTCAATAAACTCTTCAATATATCTTATTTTGTTTATCTCTAAAAATCAATTGAGTTGAAGTATCATGATTAGAAGTAATATAAAACTTAGCACTATTATCTCAATAAATACTTTGATTTCAAAAAAAAGCTGTTCTTCAATTTATTCTTATGTTTCCTCATAATATTGTATCACCTCCATTATGTTGTAAATGTAATACTCAAACATCATCTCAATGTTTTGACATTATTTCATTATTATCTATTGAAATATGAACCCCCTCTGAAGGTCAAATCATTAAAACTCCATTTGCAGATGACCCTCCCTCAACATCATCTATTGAATTTATATGTAACTTTGTTCATGGATCACTTGTTCAAATTCAAATATTTCAGGTGTTAGAGCTATATATATCATCTCAATTTTCTGACCAAAGTGAATCAGCTGTTGAAAATCATGATGTAGTACCAGAACCAGCTTTAACACAGGTAATACTTCAATTTTGATTAATTTTTTGTATAGCATAATCTCATGAACATTGAGAAGTTAATTTTTTTTGATAATCATTTGCTATTTCTCATCATAATAGTTCTGAATCTTTTGCAATAAATGAATCCGAAATTTCTGTTTCAGTTATTGAATTTGGTTTAATAAAATCTGGTTTAATAAAACCATCAGCATCAAAAAAAGTATTTATAAGTTCTCAAATTCTAGATTTAGTTGAATTAAAATCTCAACTAATACTATGCACCATTGTATTATTTGCTGTTCAAACAGCTGCATATACTCAAACAGAAGCTAATAATATAGCTGAAAAAGTTACAGTTCCTGTAATTATTTTTTTTAATTGTTTTTTCATTTTTCAAAATTATTTATTTAAAATATTAGATTTGTAAAAAATCCTAAAAAGTAAGTTAATTATTTAATTATCCAAAATACATTTCAATCCAATTCATCAATATCTGAATTTTCAATATCAAATTTATCTCAACCTCATATGTTATTATTATTCCAATTATTATCTCATTTAATAGAATTATTATCTTCAATATACTTATTATCATCTTCAGATATTATCTTTTGTTCAATACTATCTATAACTTGTTTTTTTCTCATATTAATCTTAATACCATCAAAAATCTGTTCTCATAAATTTTCAGTGTATCAAGTTCAATAAATTGTCTTATCATCATCACAATAATAAACAAATTTTTCATTATCATAATGAAAATCCATATATCATACATATTTACTGTAAGCACTTCATGTAAAAGAATATGCATTATTACATCAGTTTATATTATTAGGTCAACTATTAATATAAACATTTTTTGATAAATCTTTATCCCAATCTAGTCTAAAATATCAATATGTATCATCATAATAATATCACCTTAATTGATCTCAAACAAAATTTTCATCATCATTTTTATTAATATAATAAGTTGTTTTCTTATTACTAAAAGTAATTTTATTAGAATTAGTTCAAATTCCTATTCAAGTCTGAGTTTTTATATAATCTCATATTACATCCATTGCAAAAGTTACTCATATTACAGTAAAAAAAGAAAAAAATACAAATATAGTTATTTTTGAAAAAAAACTCTTTTTCAAAAAAACTCTTTTCTTTTTATTTTTTTTCATATTATATAATTAAATATTAATAATATTATAATAATCTTTTATTTAAATAATTCAAATGAAAATGCAAAGAAAACTAGACAACAGAGCCTTTACTTTTGTAGAAATTATTGTAGTAACTACAATAATTTGAATCCTTGCAACTATAGGTTTTACTAGCTTTATATGAAATATAAGTGTAAGTAGAGATAGTTTAAGAAAAACTAATATGTGAGATTTTATGTCTGCTATGAAAACCTATAAACAAGATAAATGATCATACCCTATACCTGCAAATTATTTTTCATGAAGTATTGATTCTAAAATTGTATTTTGGCAATGAAAACTAAATAAAAATGTTTCATTGTCAACTATTGATGAAATTTATCTTGACCCTCTTTTAAAAATTCCTTATATATATAGTATTACTGCAAACAAATCAGAATTTGAAATTACATCAACTCTAGAAAATGAAAAATGAGATTCACCTTTATCATTAACAGTTTGAAATTATAAATCTGTATCTAAAAATTTATTGCCTACTATTGTAGTAGCAACTTGAAGTATTTCATGAATTGATGTTTCTGATAATAATAATTTATTTATATTTGATAACCAAAATCATAATTTAGCTTATGATTTTGAATGAAATAATGAACCTATTTCTGACTGAACAGATTTAAACACTCTTTTAACAGAAGCAGAAAATAAATTAGTTTTTTCTCAAAATTCAAGTTATGAAACATGTTTATCAATTAGAAAAGATTGAAAATCAATTTGAGATTGAGAATATCAAGTAAGGACAAATACTTGAAGTTTAACAAATACATGATGTACTGATATGTAAAAATCTATACAAAAAAAAATGAGACCTGTCTCATTTTTTATTTTCTTTACATACCTGCTGGTAAATTCATTCCCATTGATCCCATAACTCATTGCATTTTTTCAGCTGCAATTTCTTGAGATTTTTTAACTCATTTATTTATAGCATCTTGTATAGCTTTTTCTAAAGCTTCCTTTTGTGAAGGAGATAATCCTGAAATTAAATCATTAGTTTCAAAATCAACTTTTTCAACTTTCATTTCTCCATTAACAGAAATTACAAGTCCACCAACTTCAGCTTCAATAATTGTATTTTCTAATTCTTTTTTGATTTTCATTGCTTCTTGTTGCAATTTCATCATTTCTCATGCTTTTGAAAAATCCATATTTCATATAATTATTAATAAATTTAAGCAGATAAATTATATTTATTTATTTTTAAATGCAAATTTTTTGCATTTATTTTTTTTATATGTTAGACTTATCTTATATATTAATATTAAACTAAAAAAATATGACAACTACAACAACAGAAGATGAATTATTGATTATTGCTGATGATGATACAAATAATACAACTGCAGTATTATCAGAAGAAAAGACTGAAGATTCTATTATAGAATTCTGAAAAACTGAAGTAATAGAAGAAAGTATAAATACTGAAAATACACAAAACTCAGATAATATAGAAGAAAATTCTCTTGAACTTGATTTTAATTTTTGAAATGAAGGTGATACTATTCAAGTAAGTGATATATTTTGAGCAGATGAAAAAAAAGAGGAAAATAAAGAAGAAATTATAGATACTAAAAAAAATAATACAGAAGAAAATACTACAGATACAACTAATGATACTTTTTGATTATGAGATATATCTCTTTGAGATACATTAACAACTTGAGATAATTCAACAACTTGAGATACATTAACAACTTGAGATGACTCAACAACTTGAGATGATGATATTAATTCTATATTAGAAGCAACAATAGAAAAATTAAAAAATAGACAAATCTGAATAGATAAAATTAAAAATGAAACTTCTTTAAAAATTGAAGAATTAGCTAAAGAAATAAAATCTCTTCAAGAAGAAGTAAAAACAAATAAATCAGAAATTAAAGATTTTGAAAAAGAAACTTCTAAAATTAAAGAAAATATTGAATCTTTAGAAAAAATGAAAATGCAATAAAAAAAATGTGATTATCACATTTTTTTATTTCTTATATTTTTCTAATAAATTAACTAGATTCCATTCTTTTTTTACAGCCTTATACATTGAATTAATACTAGGTGTTCCAGAAGCTAATAAAATATTTAATTCAGGATTTAATTTTAACATTTCTTCTAAAATTTCTTTTGTTTTATATCTTGGTGATTTATCTGAATTATAACTATTATCATGTTCCTCATCCATAATAATTAATCCTAAATCTTTGTATGGATAAAAAAGTGAACTTCTTGTTCATAAAATAATTTTGGATTTTCAACTATAAATATCAGCAAAATATTCAGCTTTTTTTCAATCTGTAATTGAAGAATTTATAATTATAACATTTTCTTCTCAAAATATTTTTATTATTTTTTCTCAAATTTGATTATTTAAAATAATTTCTGGAATTAATAAAAGTGATTGTTTATTTTGTTTTAAATTATCTAATATTAATTTAATATAAATTTCAGTTTTTCAAGAACCTGTTATTCAGTATAATAAATTAATTTTTGGTACTTTTTGTAGGGAATGCAGGCCTGCATTCCCTACTTTATTTTCAAAATTATTTTTTATTTCTAAATATGTTTTTTCTTGTTTTTCTGAAAAAGTATTTAAAAATGTGCTATCCCTCTCCCCCAAGGGAGAGGTTAGGTGAGGGCTTTCAATCCTCCCAAAAAACTTCTCATCCAATCAAAAAATCTTTTTCCTAATAATATTAGGAAAAAATAAATTTATAGAGTTATGAATTTGTGTAAAATAGTAATTTGAAATAAATTGAGCAATTTTAATATTTTCTTTTGAAATAAATTGTGTTTCAGTAACTATTCAAGTAATTGACCTGATTTTATCTTCTGAAACCCTTATTTTATTTAATTCACAAAATTCTTCAATATTTTCAACAATTTCCAAAACAGTAGAATTTTCAATTGTAGTTCAAATTGGACATTCAACTATAATTCCCTCTTTTATTTGTAAAACCAAAAAATCTGGAACAAAATACAAAAGTCCCAGTGTATCAAAAGTTTTAGTAAATGGAGAGGTAAGTATGTACATTTATTTTTCTAAAATAGTTATAAAATTTCTATTATTATCAAAAAGTCTATTTTCAATGATTTTAAAATTATTTTTTTGTGCTAAATAATCTAATTCAGCTAAATCAAAACAATGATAATATCTAATATCTTTTCAAATCTTTACATTAAAATCAATACTATTAAATTTATTTTTAGAATTAATTATTTCTGATTTTTTATATTTTACAAAATTTAATTCTGAATTTAAAGCCCAATTTGTCATGAAAATTTTTCATCACTTTTCTAATAAATTATAGGCTTTAAAAAGTACTTCTTCCCTATCTTCTAAATTATTTAAATGATGAAAACTTGCAATAAAAAAAATGTAATTATATTTTTTTTCTATTTTATCAATATTAAGCATATTCAATTCCAAAAAATTTTTATTAAAATCCTGATGTATTTTTTTTGCTTCTTTAAGCAATCAAATTGATAAATCCACTCATACATAATTTTCTTTTTTTATTTCAGGAAATTTATTTTTTAATGCGCCTAAAAATCTTCAATTTCCACATCAAATATCTAAAATACTATTGTTTTCAGAAAAATTTATTTTCTCTAAGAAATAATCAATTTCTTCCCATTTCATATTTTTTCTAGAATTAGAAAAAGTTTTTGCAAAATTATTGTAATCTACCATTTATTTTGTATAATTATTAAAATTATAGGAAAACTTTTATATCTCTTTCTGTATCTTACTCTTATACTAAGAGCAAGAAAGCTGCATAATTAATTATAATATTTAAATTAATTCCTAATATGAGTACAGTGCTGCCCCTTGCTCTTTGTAAAAGAGTAAGGATTCAGGAAAGAGATATTAAATTGTTAAATTCCTTACTTCTTACAATAATAACAAAAAAAACAAATTTTGAAAGAAAAAAATAACATAATTGATATAATTATAATTTGAGCAGGAGCTGCAGGGCTTTTTTCTGCTATAAATATTCCAAAGAAATATAAAAAATTAATTTTAGAAAAAAATAAAAATCCTTGAGTTAAAATTTTATTATCTGGTTGAGAAAGAGCAAATGTTAGTAATATGGATATTGAACCTGAAAGAGATTATTTTGGACAAAATAAAAAGGCTCTGAAGAGTATTTTTACAAGGTACAATCAGTGGGATATTATGAGTTGGTTTGCTGAAAATTGAATAAATATTGTTGAAGAAGATAGATGAAGATTGATTTTAGAAAGTTGAGATTCTAAAGAATTATTAAATATTTTAGTTAAAAAAGCTAGAGAAAATAATAGTGAAATAAAGTGTGAAAATGATGTGAAGATTATTTCCCCCCAACCCCCTTTGGAGGGGGCTATTAATAATTTTATAGTTATTACTGAAACTTGAAAAAAATATTATGCAAAAAATGTAATAGTTTCAAGTTGATGAAAAAGTTTTTTTCAAGTTGGAACTACTGGAGAATGATATAATTTTGCTGAAAATTTTTGAATAAATATAATTTCTCCTCATAGAGGATTATGTTGAATATCTACAAAAACAAATTTTTCTGAATTATCTTGAAGTTCTATAAAATGTAATGTGGAATTATTTGATAAAAAAAATAATAAAAATATTTACTCAGAAACTTGACCACTTTTATTTACTCATTTTTGATTAAGCTGACCAATAATTTTTAATACAGCAAATGCAATGTGAGAATATTTAAATAAATTAAATATTTTATCAGAAAAAGAAAAAATTAAATATATTTTAGAAAATATTTTTATAAAAATAAATATAAATCCTGAAACTCTAACTAAAAAAGTCTCAAAATTTTTCAGCCCTCACCCCAGCCCTCTCCTTTGAGAGGAGAGGGAGTATTTAGAAATCATAACTTGAATACAAGACTGGAGAAGTTGGAAAGAAGCAAAAGCTACAGGTTGAGGGATTGATTTAAATGAATTAGATAAGTTTATGCAATCAAAAAAAGTATGATGATTATTTTTTGTATGAGAAGTCTGTGATATTTTGTGAAAAACAGGAGGTTTTAATCTTCAATGGGCTTGGAGTAGTGCATATTGCTGTGGAGAGTTTTTTAAAAAATAAATATTGTAAAAAGCAAGAGATATAAATATATTATTTCTTGTTTTTTTTGTTATCTAAAGCATTTTTTAGTATAATTAAATTAATATATAATTAACCTAAAATTATGAAAAAAATAAAACCATTAGCTGATAGAGTAGTTTTAAAATCTTATTCTGAAAATAAAGAAATTACAGATTCTGGAATTTATATTCCACAAAGTGAAAAAAAAGAAGTTTCATTTATTTATGAAGTCATAGAAGTTTGACCTTGAACTGAAAAAAGCCCAATGACAGTAAAAATTGGAGATTTAGTTTTATGTGGACAATATGCTGGAGATGAAGTTAAACTTGATAAACAACAATATAAAATTGTAAGTGTTGATTATTTATTGGGGATTGTAGAATAAATTTAATATTTAAATATAATATTTTATGAATGAAGAAATAAATACAGATGAAATATATGAATTTTTCTTAAAAGATAAAAAAAATAATAGTTGAGATAAATTAACTGATGAAAGAAAAAAATTAATTGAAGATATTTTGAATTCTGATTCTGAATTATATATAGAAAGAGATGAAAATAATAAAATTAAATATGCTTGAATATATGATACTAATAAATTTTGAACTTATATTAAATATCATAGAACATCCTCTGAATATAGGAATAGATTTAAAACAACAAAAGAAATAATTAAAAAAATAGCTGAAATTTTAGATACTAATAATAGTACAAATTTACAATTTTGAGCAGTTATAAAAGATACAACTCTAATTTCTATGTATGAAAAATTATATAAATCTTATCCAAAAAATAAAAAACAAAAAATTGAATGAGAAAAATTAGTTACTTATAAAATAGATAAAAAATGAAATGAAATAAAAATTAAAGAATCTAAAAAATGAGATAGAAATAATGAAATTATATCATATAGAATATTAAAGGAATCATTAAATAAATTTATATAAAAAAGTTTGACTTCTTTTTTTTTTGAAGTATAAATATTGTACTTTAATAATTAAAATTATAAAATATGTGAGATAATTCTAATGCACATGATGATTGGGATGATGGATGTTTCTCAACTCCAGATAGTGAAGAAAAAAAAACACCAACTACTCCAAATGAAAGAGCTGATGCTATAAAAGATAAATATGTTGTTGATTGAGCTGTTGAAAAAGAAACAACAATAACTTGAAATCAAGTAGCTGTAACTATTCAGACATCTGATTGAAAAGAAATAACTTATCATTCATCAAATTAAACTATTGATTATAAAAAAAGCAAGTAATAAAAGTATAATATTACTTGTTTTTTTTGTCTTAAAATAAATATTAAAGTACAATATATTTAAATATACATTAAAAACTAAAAAAATGACAAATATATTACATTGAGAAGAATCTAGGGCAAAAATTTTTTCTGGGATAAAAACTGTGGCAAAAACTGTGATTTCAACTATGTGACCAAAAGGTAGAAATATTATTTTGGATAGAATGAATTGAATTCCATTAGTGACTAATGATTGAGTAACAATTGCTAGAGAAATTGAACTTGAAGATAGGTTTGAAAATATGGGGGCTGGACTTGTGAAAAATGCAGCTGAAAAAACAAATTCTTTGGCTGGTGATTGAACAACTACTGCTACTCTGCTTACTTATGCCATTGCAAAAGAATGACAAGAATATTTAAAATCTGGTGTAAATGCTGTTGAATTAAAAAATGGACTAAATAAAGTTATGGCTTTAGTTAATATTGAACTTGAAAAAAATTCTAAAAAAATTGAATCAAGTGAAGAAATTGAACAAGTTGCAACTATTTCTGCTCAAGATTCAGAAGTTGGGAAAATCATTGCTGATGCTATGGAAAAAGTTGGAAATACTGGTGTGATTTCTATTGAAGAATGAGAAACTTTTGGCTTAGATGTTAGTATTACTCAAGGTATGGAATTTGACCAAGGATATATTAGTCCTTATATGATTAGTGATTCAGAAAAAAATCTTAGTATTTTCAAAAATGCAAATATTCTAATTACTGACCAAAAAATTTCTCAAACAAAACAACTTCTTCCAATTTTAGAAAAGTTAATGGCTGAATGAATTAAAGATTTAGTTATTTTTGCAGAAGATATTGAAGGAGATGCTTTAACTGCTATTATTTTAAATAAATTAAAATGAGCATTAAATATTTTAGCAATTAAAAATCCTTGATTTTGAGAAGATAAAAAAGATTTATTAAAAGATATTTCAATATTAACTTGAGCAAATATTATAACTTCTGAATTATGAATGAAATTAGAAAATGCTAATTTAGAAGATTTATGAAATGCAAAAACTATAGTTTCTTCAAAAACTAGAACTACAATTATTTGAGGAGTTTGAGAAAAATCTGAAATAGAAAATAGAGTTTGAGAAATTATTCAAGCAATTGAATTGTCTGAGAATGGAATTATTAAAGAAAAACTTCAAGAAAGATTAGCAAAACTAGATTGATGAGTTGCTGTAATAAAAGTTGGAGCAGTTTCAGAAGTTGAAATGAAAGAAAAAAAATTAAGAATAGAAGATGCCTTAAATGCAACAAGAGCTGCTATTGAGGAGTGAGTTGTAGCAGGTGGATGAATTGCACTTTTAAGAATTATAAAATCATTAGAATGAATTAGTTTTTGAAATCCTGACCAAGATTTAGCAATTGATATTTTGAAAAAAGTTTTAAAATATCCAACAAAACAAATTTTGAAAAATGCAGGAAAAGATTCTAAAGAAATTATAACTGAAATTTTAGAAAATTCTAATATAAATTTCTGATATGACACAAAAGAAGATAAATTTGTTGATATGATAGAATCTTGAATTATTGATCCAAAGAAAGTTGAAAGAATAGCCCTTGAACAAGCAATTAGTTTAGCAGGAATGTTCCTAACTACTCAATGAGCAATAGCTCTCCCTGCTAAAAAAGCTGATATTGCAATCCCAAATTTAGCCAAAATGTGAATGATGTAAAAACTTTTAACATTTTTTTAACAAAAATAGTACAGATAAGAATTCTGTACTATTTTTTGTAACACAAGTTATATTATAAAACATACAATTAAAATGTTTTATACAAGAGACCGGTCTTTAACTATTTAAATACATAAATATAAGACCGGTCTCAAAACCTTATTCTATTCTAGAAATAGCCATTTTATTTTTATCTAAAAGTTTTTTAGACTTTTTTTGTAATTATTTTTGGTAGTATCTCAAAATTACGATATAATAGTACTATAAATTAATTAGAGGAGTTAAAAACTTTATTTAATTTGTTCTTTAAAATATTTTTACTTCTCGAGATGGAACTTGCGTAAACCTGACAAGAAATCCTAAACCAAAAAACTTATTTAAGACATCTCTTAAATATGCCCTGTAGGAAATACCCTTGGGGTGCAAAAATAAAAACAAAAATGGTAAAAAGAAAAATTATTATATTTGTCATCTAGTATATTATTAAATAATAGTATATTAAATGATAAATATAATAATTCAAAAAATCTTTATTAATTACCAACAAAACAAAAAAATATAGAATTATAAATTCTACAAATACAAAAATAAAGAAGAATGGTGAATAGCTTCATATCAAAACCACCCAAGAGAGGTAAAAATATAGATAACTTTTTTAGCAATTTGTCTAATTAAATTATCACTGAAAAATTAAGGTTGATTTTTCAAAACACATTCCCTTTATCCCTTGGACACTTAATAAATTTTATAATAGTCCAAGAAGTGGTAGCTGGATTATAACAAGATGAGATCAATATTTACCCAAATATCCTCATCTTTTTTCTTGTTTTATTTTTGTACTTCTGTACAAAAATGAACCGTTAAATAAAATTCAAATTGTCATTTTTTATATTCATCTAATTTAATTCATAATCACATTTGCTTAAAATATGGCTGAACTATACTTTTATAATGAGCATTATATGCTTTTCATTTTTCAGACAAATACATATTAAAAGTTCTTTTTATAGCAACTATAAGTTCATCACTACATTCTCAATCATTACATGAATATTTTCCCCATCAAATATTTTCTGAATATGTTGTTCTATTTACATTTTTACAAACAACTCCTCTATCTTTGAACCAAGAAGTAATTTTATTATAATCATAATAAGAATCTCCACTATTTCTTTTATGTGAAATATCTCATCTATTTTTAGAAATTTCTGACCATTCAAGTGCAGTATTTTCTAATTCTTTTTTATAATAATATGGTTTTAAATTCAAATCTTTTCTAACTTCATTATACCATCATAACCAAGTTTTTTTAACTTTATTTACATCTATATTTTTTAAATAAAAATCACTATTTTTAATATTTGAAGATTTATTATTTAAAGTTTCATCTTCTGTATTTGTTTTTTCTTTTTTATTAATAATAATTAATTCTTCTTTTACTGCTAATAAAATAAATTTAATTCTGTCAGATTTATTATTTTTTAGTACTATTTTATCAATTCTTGAAATAATTATTCTTCTATATTTTTCTCATTTTTTATCAATAAATTTATTAATTTTATAAACAACTTTATTAATAATTTTTCTATCTTTATAAGTTAAAATATATTTATTAGTAGTTTTATTAATAATCTTAATATTATTGTTTTTAGTATTAGTATTTTTATAAATATCTTTTATTTTAATCACTGATTTATCCCAAATCCAAAATATTGTCCCATTATCAGATTTAATTTTATACCAACCATCAACCTTTCAAATAACTCTCAATTCTTCTCATTTTTTAGTAACTCACAAAACCTTAGACTTCCCTACACAAGGATAATTTCTAATATTAGAAGCAAAACTAGCCTTTCAAATAAAATTAGCTTCCTGTAATACTATCCTTTCACAAGCATCTGTTGCAAATGCACTCAAATTAAAACTAAAAAACAAAATGAATATAATAATAATCTTTTTCATAAAATGGTTTATTAAAGAATAATAAAACTATTTTAATACTTATATTATTTTTTGCAAATTTCTAAAAATATATCTTTTAATTTATCCCACATAAAATAAAATTTTCAAATAATAAATCAAAGAGTAATAATTAAAGTAATAGTTGTAATATTTTCTAACTGCCAATATTCAAACAAATCAGGCAGTAAAAATTTTCTAAGTGTAATTATTCCTATAATTATAAAAACAGTTGTTATTTCAGTAGTTTTCACTACTTTTTCCAACTTTTCATCCCACTTAACAGTTTTATCTTTTCTAAAAACTAAACTTATAGCTAATCATAAAAAAATAAAAAACATATAATAAAAAGAAATATTATAATTTATAAAATCCTGAATAATTATTCAAGTCAAAATAATACTAACAAGCAAAAAAGCTGACAGCATTATTTTTATTTTTTTAGTTGTTTTATGTTTTAAGAAAGTTTTCATAATTATCTTTTTGTTGTTCTTTTTAGTGCAACTCATAAATGCCAAAGTAAAGTTCAATAAATAATTTTATAACTCATAAAACCAATAATTAATGGTATATCAAAGTTTTTTATAAAATTTTCTCAAAGTCAATATAAAGGATACAGTAAATTAAAAAATAATTTCCAAAATTGCTTTGGTTCATAAATTCATCATTCAAAAGAATTAGAAATATAACAATAATTTATTATATCAGTAATTAAAGCTAGAGTTATTATTAATAATATAACTTTAAACCAATTTTTTCAAAAAAATGAAATTTCTTTTTGAATCCATAAAATAAATCTTTCCTGCCATCATCAATTTTCTTTTAATTCTTTTCCATAATATTCCATTTCCTTTTCAAAAAATCTATTTGCTTCTGTATAATTTCAATTTTTATCCATTACAAATTTTAATTGCCTATAATTATCTTTCATTTTTTTATAATCTATCTCTTTTTTTTCATTTTCAATTTTTTCTAATTCATAATTTTTAGGAAATTCTACTCAATTAAACACACAATCATTTAAAGTAGTATTTTCTAAATATAATCTATTTATTTTTACTCAATTGAAAGTTGTTTTTCATAAGTTTGAATTTGAAATTCTTAATTCATCAATTTCTAAATTTTCAAATTGTAATCATTCTATTAAATTACTAAAAGATATATTTAGTAATTTAATTTTTAATTTTCATATTTTTATATTACTTTTATCAGAATTATATATTCAAAATAAATTTAATTCTTTTATTGTTGAATAAATTGATGGTAATATTATAAGATTTTTAATTCATATTCTTAAAAATGTTATTTTAGATTCTTCTAATTTATTTTTTAATTTATTAAAATCAAAGTTTTCATTATCTTCTTTTATATTATTTGTATTTAACTCTAATAATATAGTATCTATAGAATAATTCATTTTAGGTAAAGAAATATCAATCTTTCAGTCACTTAAATATTCAGAATGATTTCAAAAAAACAACTCATCAAAAAAACAATTTTTCAAATGACAATAATTTATTTTATAATCAATATTGTGCTCCTTAAAAATACATCAAAAAAAGATTATTTTATTTAATTTAGCTCAAAATAAAAACTTTTTTTCAATAATTGCTCAATCAGTAGCAATAAATATATTATTTTCATCTCATTTATTATATAAAACTTTATCTCATTTTTTGAATATAATAATTTCTTCTAATTTCTTATTCATATACTTTTTCTTAATTAATATCCCATTCATTCTACAAAAAATCTACAAAAAAACAATTCAAAAATTTGAATTGTTTTTTTGTAGATTATTCAAATTTCACAATATATCAATTTATCTTACATAAAATAATTTAAAGTTTTTTTATGTTGTTCAAGCATAGTTTTAAAATATTTTTTATTGTTTATTCAAGAATCTTTTATTGAGTTGAAAAATGATTTTTTATTGTCTGAAAATAAAATTATTGGAAAATAATTATTATCTATTAAAATTTTATTAATCAAAAATCTTCATACTCTTCAATTTCAATCTATAAATGGGTGAATTTTTTCAAATTTTAAATGAAATAAATAAGCTAATTCTAAAGGTAGAATAATATTTTTATTATCTTTATACCAATTAATTAAATCATCTAAATCTCTTTCTACATTTTCAGGACTAGAAGTAATATCTTCATTAACAGTATTTTCAATTTTTTTAAATCATCTGGGATATTTATCTCAAGAATTCATTAACAAATCTTTTGTTAAGATATGATAAACTTTTTTAATATTTGAAATATTAAAAATAAACTTTTCATTCATAAATTCAAACACTTTTTTTGAATTTTGTACTTCTAAAATTTCATTTTTATTTTTATAATTTGATTTTTTATTATCAAAAATTTTAAAAACTTCATCTTCTTTTATTTTACTTCCCTCTGTTCTATTTGATTCATAAACAAATTTTTGTATAAAATTTAATTCATAAAAAGAATTTAATTTATTTTTGTCTTCAAAATCTAATTTATTATAAAAAAGTTTTGAATCAAAAATGATATTTTCCAAAACACTTTTATTATAAACTTTTTCTTCAAAATTTTTGTATTTATCTAAACTAGAAATATAGCTAAATTCTTTTCTCGTAAGATTTAAAATATCTTTTTCAGAAACTTCTTCTTCAATAATTTTAACGCTTATATTTTTTCATTTAACCTTTTTTGTCAACAAATTTCCTTTTGAAATAAACATATTTTTATATATTATTTTTTAAGTCACCTATATACTATCACTTTTTTTATAAAAAACAATACTTTTTTAAAAAAGTATTGTTTTTTTGTCTATTATGAAGGATTATTCTAGGTCACCTAAATAGTTATTTTTTTTCTTCATTCCTCACTAATCCCCATTTCAACATAGCTGGAATATAAACTAAAATAATAAAAGTTCAAAGTAATAATCAACCAATAAAGGCTACTGCTAAACTTCACCATAAATCATCTTTAATAGCAAGAGTTGCTAAACCTAAAACTGTTGTAATTGTAGTTAATAAAACTGGTTTAAATCTTGCTTTGATTACTTCTAAAATTTGTGAATCAATCTGTTCTATCCCTCTCCCTTTAGGAGAGGTTAGGTGAGGGTTTCAAGAATTATATTTCTCTATTAATAAAATTGCATCATTTACTCATACTCACATTAGTCAGAACATTCATAATTGTGCTGGGAATGAAAATGGTAGTCAGGCAATCATAAGTAGTAGCATTGCTCAAATAAATAGAAATGGAATTACTGATAAAACTAAAAATGGTTGTTTAAAATTTCAGAAATGTAATACCAAAACTGAAAACATTAACATAATTCATATTCAAAATGCTTTTAGTAAATCTTTCATAGAATTTTGCATATCTTTAACGTCTCAGGCATAAGATAATTCAACTCCTGGAATTTCAGATTTATATTTTTCTATTGTAGATTCAATTACTGGAGTTACATCTCACAAACTTGTCTTTGTAGTTTTATATGCTCAAATACTTAAAATCAATTTTGCATCAGAGTGAATAAGACTTTTTACTTCTCATTTTATATCAACTTTTTTAATTAATTGCTTTAGATAAATATCTCTTCAAGGGACTTGAATATCTAAAATATTATTTTCTCAAATTTTTGTATAAGCTTTTACATCTATTAAATCAGAAGAATAATCATCTAATTTTTTTAGTAAAACTCAGTTTGGTTCATAATTTGTAGAATTTTCAATACTAGCTATTAAAATATCAAGCTCTTTTGAACTAATATTAAATTGTTCTAATTTTTGAATATCCCAAGTGATTTCAGCTTTTCAGTTTGTATATTCTAAAGAATGACTCCAATCATAAGTTCAGGGTATTGCTTTTAATTCAGTTTCAATTTTATTATAATAATTAACTAAATCTTCTAAATCTTCTCAAACTAAATAAAATCAAATATCTTTTCAACCTGATGGACCTGATTTTATTATAAAAAATTCTAATGAAGTTAATTTTTTAGAAAAATCTGTTTTATTTATATTATCCTTTAAATCAGCAATCATTTTAAATGATTCATAATTTCTAGCTGTATCTTTATCTGTTAACCTCAAAGTTATATAAGATAAATCTGGATTAAATGAATTAGAATAAACAACACTATCAAGAGGATTTAAACTTTTATAATTTCAAATACTTATACCTTGATAATCAAGTAATCAAGTATTTTTATCAAAATACTCTCATATTTTTTTAGAAATATTTGCTGTTATTTTTTTATTTTCATCTAATGTAGTTGTTCTATCAAATTTTAAATTTACATAAATGTTATTTGTATCTGTCAAAGGTAAAAAATCTGCCTTTAAAAATTGAGTAGCTGCTCAAATTGTTATTACAAATAATATTATAAATGATCAAATTGCAATTTTGTAATGTTTTATTGTTAATTTAAAAAATCTTTCTAATTTTTTGAAAAAGCCCTCACCCCCAGCCCCTCTCCCTTGGGGTAGAGGGGAGTTTTTTGAACTATCAAATTTTAGGAAACTTAAAACTACTGGTAAAAAAATAAGTGAAACAAATATTGAAACAATTAAAACTACATCAATAGTTGTAGGCATATATTTCATAAAATCTCATATTTTTCCAGAAAGCATAAAACCAATTGGCATAAACATTGAAATTGTTGTAAAATTTCATGAAACTATTGGTTTCCAATAAGTTTTAATTGAAAATGCTATTGCATCCCATTTAGCTAATCATTTTTTACTTCATTCTTCAAATCATTCAATTACTACAATTAAATTATCTACCATTATTCACAAAGTTAAAACTAGTGAAAAACTTACAATATTATTAAAAGTATAACCTATATTTTTAAGTGCAATAAATGATATAAAGTAAACTAAAGGAAAAACTAAAGTAATTCAAATAGATTCTTTAAATCCAATAAAAGTTAAAATAATTATAAAAATAATTATACTTGTTTGCCAAAAATTTGAAATAAATGTTTTATAAGTTGAATCAATTTTTTCTTTTTGAGAGTCTATTTCAAAAACTTTTATATTTTTACTATCTTTTAAATAAATATTTATTTCTTCTTTTACATTATCAATAGCCTCCAAAATGTCAGTTCCTGGAATCTTTTTAATTGAATAAGTTACACTTGAAAAAGTTTCCTTTCAATCCATTACATAAGACTGTTTTTTATACATTTCCGGTCAAGTTGTAATTTTTGCTACTTCTTTTAGAGAAATGCTATTTCAAGCCTTATCTATTAGACTTAAATTTTCTAAAAAAGGTACAATATTTTCGAATTCACTTGGATAAGACCTTAAAGTCATTGTATAAAGATTTTTATCTATATCTTTTTTATCAGCTGGAAATTTATCCAAATAAGTTTGAACTTGAGTAATTGCATAAGAAAAATTTATTTTATTTTTTAATAATTTTTCATAATCAAATTTTATTTTTACAACTGGAGTATAAGCCCCAATTACATCAACTTCACTTACTCAAGGAACAATCTGAAGTTTATCTTCCAAAGTTCTGATTTTATCATACAATACATTTGGTAAATATGGTCAAGTTACAGAAAAAGTATAAATTGGTTTTTCAGTAACATCAACTCTTTTTACAACTGCTTCTCTTACTGCATCAGGAAAATTAGCTTTTGTTTTATCAATAGCAGAATTTATATCACTATAAGCTTCACTTATATTTTTATCTCTTGCAAATTCAACTGAAATTACTCATACATTATAAGCTGAAACTGAATTTACTTGTTTTAATTTTGCTACAGAAGCCAAATTATTTTCTAATTTTTCAACAACTTGCTTTTCAATAGTTTCAGGATCAGCTCCTGGATAAATCAAACTTATTGTGAAAAAAGGTACATTTACAGCAGGACTTGCTTCTTTTGGAAAAGTTTTAAATGAATAAATCCCAACTAGTAATCCTAATATCATCAGCATTATTATAAATGCCTTGAAATGTTTTAAAAATTTTACTAACATAGTTTTTGGTTAATTACTTACAAATCTCTTCAATTCCCTCTATTCCCTTCTCTATTTCCACAATACTTCCATTAATATCTCATAATTCAACTTTTACTTCAGTAATTCAAGAAGCTGTTTTTGCTTTTACAAAATTTCAATCAATTTTATTTCTAATATAAGATAAAGGAACTTTAATAATTTTATTTTCTAAAACTCCTTTCTCCCCTTGGGGGAAAGGCTGGGATAGGGGGCTTTTAAATTCTAAACTCAATATCTCTCCATCTTTAAAATATTTTTTATCTAAATAATTAGATTCATATACATAATTTTGAGTAGCTGGATCTTTATAAATTAAAACATTTTCAATAATAATTTCATATTTCTCTGAATTAAAATTAAATAATAATTTATCTCATAAATTTAATTCAATTGGAGAAAATATTTTAATTTTTGTAGATTTAGTATTTGGAATAATTTGACAAAGTGGAGAATTTAATCAAACATTATTTCAATTACTAGAAATTTTTTGTTTAATAGTTCAATTAATTTTAGCATAAATATTTCTTGACTGTAAATTTGTATTTAAAGAAGCAATATTTTGATTAATTTGTAAAATTTGATTATCTAAATTAAGTAATTGAGTTTTTTTATTTGAAATTAAATTATTTAAATTAGTATTTAAAGTTTTTAATTGTGCATCTAAATTAGACAATTGAAGTTTGTTTGAAGTATTTACACTTCAAGTTTTATTAGTTTTTAGATTTTCTAAATTAGTCTCTGTTGTTTTAATTTGATTTTCTAAACTTGATATTTGAGTATCAAAATTTCTGTTAGTTAATTCTATAGAATTTGATATAGAATCCCAAGCATTTTTTAAATCATTAATATTTTTTGAATAGTTTAAAAATAAATTATAAAATAAATCTATTTGAGTTTTAGAAAAATAAACATTTTCTATTGATGCCTTAACTGATTTTTGTACTTCATTATTTAAATTAATTAATTTTTCTAAAAATAAAGAAAGTTCTGTTTCAGACATTTTTTTAATATCTTCAGAATTTAATTTTATAAAATTAGTTTTTATTTCTCTTAATAAAATAGTATTCTTTTTTCATAAATAATCTTCATATTTATCATTTAATCTTTTATTTTCTGTAGTAATTCAAAAAGTTTCATCTATTTTTAATAAATTATCTTTTACTAAATTTAAAATATTTGAATAAGTTGTTTTTTTAGAAATTTCAATTTTTTCTAAACTATTTATTTTTGTTTCATTCAATAATTTAAGATTTTTTTCTAAACTTTTATAATTATCTTCCAATCCTTCAATTTGTTTTTCTAAATCTAATTTAGACAAATTTCAAGATTCTTGAGTTAACTTTACATTATTTTTAAGTAAAATAATTTGAGATTTAATATCTGATATTTGACTATCAAGATTATTAATAGTTGTTGTTTTTAAACTTTCCAAATTAGTTTTTTGACTTATTAAACTTGATTTTTGAATACTTAAATTTGTAATATTTGGATTATTAAAATCTGGACTTACTTTTGCTATCAAAGTATTTTTATAAACAGTTTTACCAGCATTACAATTCAAATAATCAACTGTTCAAGCCATTGGTGAACTAACAGTTTTTATATCATCACTTACAATTACTCATTTTAATTTTAAATTTGTTTTATCAATTGTTCAAATTTGATAAGGACTTTCACAAGTTATTTTTTCATTTATAACTATTTTTTCTTCTTCTATATCTCAGCAAGAGCTAAGAATAAAAATCAAAGCTATAAAAATTATTAATTTTTTAAATAACCCAAGATTACTTATTTTACTGTGCATTTTTTTATTTTATAAATTATTATTCTGGTAATTCAACTCCTTCTGAAGTTATATATTTCATTAAATCTCAAATACAATCATTTTTAACTAATCAAATATATTTATTATCTTTCATTAATACAACCATATTATCTCAAGGATTTAAATCTAATTTTTCTCTAATTTCTTTAGGGATAACAATCTGCCCTTTTGTTCAAATTGTAGTAGTTGCTACAACTTTTAAATTTATCATTTTTTTTAACATATTTTATTTATTTAATTTATAAAATAATTCTATACTGTTAGATAAGTATGACTTTTCATACTTATAGTATTCTTAAATTTAATTAAAGCAAATAAAAAAAATAGTATTATTAAATAATACTATTTTAAATCTTTTTTCTTTCAAAAAACTTAATTAATTAAACTATCCATATCTAATTCAGGAGATAATTTATCCTGTACAACTTCTTTTAGTGCAGTAAGTAATACTGTGTATTGCTCTTTTTTTGAATCACTATATTTTGAACTTGCATTAATAGTTTTAATTAATGGAACAATTTTTTCTACTAAAGCAGTTAGTTTTTCTTCACTCATTGCATTTATTTTTGTAGAATATTTATCTTCAATAACTTTTTTATAAGCATCTACTTTTGTTCTATCAATAGATTGAAAATTATTTCTATTTCATTTATTCCCATTATTTCAGTGTGTATCATCATTATTACATTTTTCTTTTATATATTTAGAACTTGCTTGTTCTGGTAAACTAACTCATTCAGCTTCTAATTTTTCAGCTAATTTTACTTTCAATCAACCTCATCTAGTATTAATTTCATCATCAGTTAAATAATTTGAATAATCAATATCTGTTGTATAACCTGCATTATTTAGTGCTTTTATAAAACCTCTTAAATGGTTATATGAAGCTCATCCTATATTTGAGAAAATTACTTTAAAATCATCATTATCTGTTGATTTTACATCTGAAACAATATTGTCAATATCTACTTTTTCAATCATAATACCTACTTCAATTGCATCTTTTTCACTTAAATCAATTTTTGCTTTTAATGTATTATACAATTCATTATCTTTTGCATAATCACTTGGAGCTCAAACCGAATATCTATCTAATAAAACTTTTATAGTATCCATATGTTTTTGTTCTGATTTACTTATATTTCCAAAAGTATTTACATTAGGATATTTTTCAGAAGCATAAGTATATAAATCTCTAGCCATTCTTTCTTCACCATATTGATTTATTAATAATTCTTTTTCTATATCAGAAATATCTGACATTGGAATATCTTTTATCATATCAGCAGGATTTTGATCATGACCAGATTGTTTAGCTTGACCTTGTCCATTACCTCCTCATTGTCCTTGACCTTGTCCATTTCATTTTCATTGTCAGTTTCTGTGTCCTCCAGAAACATTATATTTAGATTTTAATTCATTCATATATTCTGTTCTTTCATCTCAAGATAAAGATTGTAATTTAGTTTTTTCTTCACTTGTAGCATATTTACCTAATCCATTTCCTCCTCAATTTCATTGCCCTTGTCCATTTCACATTGCATAAGCTCATGAAATTGTTAATGCTAAAATTGCAGTAGCTGATAAACCAGCTTTCAAAATTGTATTTGTATTTTTCATAATATTTTTTATTATTAAGTTTTAATATAAAGAAGATTTTTTGTCTTCTCACAAGTTAATACTTATTTTCATTTTTTTTCTTTCAAAAAAGTTTTTTGAAAAAATATTTATATTAATTTGCAATGCATTATATTATTAAACTTTAAATTAACTTTAATTTTACAATAAAATAATTATTTTCTATTTTAAGTTTTATTTTATAATTATGTAAATCAATTATTTTTTTTACAATATTTAATCATAATCAAAATCAATTTGTTACTCTTGAGTTATCTCATTTATAAAAAGTTTCAAATAATTTTGAAGGATCTTCTAGCTTCAAATTAGTAGAAATTTTATTTTTTATTATTAACTTATTATCAAAAATAATTTCTATTTTAGATGTTTTTTCTCAATATTTTAAAGCATTTTCTATTAAATTTTTTATTAAAATATTAAATAATTTTTTATTAAATTTAATTTTTAATTTATTATCTATATTTAAAATTATTTTTTTAGAATTTTTATTAAAATATTTTTCTATAATTTTTTCTATTTCTTTTTTTAATAAAAGTTTATCTTTTTTTATATTTATTTCATTTTCACTTAAAAATAATAAGCTATCTATAATTTCTTGCATAGAATTTATTTCTCATTTACAAGAATTAATTGTTTCAAAATCTATTTTTCAAAACATTTCTAATAATTCTAAATTTGATTTTATTACAGATAAAGGAGTTTTTAATTCATGAGCAAGATTATAGTTATATTCTTTTAATTTTTTATTTGCTTTTCTTATATTTTTTGTTGTTTTATAAGCTAATCTTAAACTAAAAAAATATAAAATAATTGAAGAAAATATAGTTATAAATAATGCAATACAAATTAACCTATGAATTGAATCAAAAATATAACTAATATCTTTTCAAATAACTAAAGTTATCTTTTCATTTTTAATTTTATAAGCTAAAATTCTTTCATTTAAAAATCCAAAATCTTTTATTTGTTTATTTTCTAAATTTGAAATAATATTATTTTTAATTTTTTTATCTACAAAAAATCATCTTATAAATTCCTTATTTCAAATTTTTATATAAACATTTCTAAAAATTTTTTTATAAGTAGTATTTCAAGCTCATTTTCAATAATTTGGTCTTTTTCATTCTATTAAATTAATTATATAATTTAAAGGAACTGATTTAAAATTATTTATAAATTCAGCTTTTTCTTTTTCAAAAGAAATTTTATAATTTAAAAATATAAAAATTCCAAAACTTAATAAAAAAATTAATATTAAAAAAGAAGTTAATTTTAATGCTAATTTTTGTTCATATTTTAATTTCATATAATAATTATTATTCAATAATATAACCTGATCACTTTACTGTTTTTATAAAATCTTTTCAAAGTTTTTTTCTAATAACTGAAATATGAGCTTCTAAAGTTGTAGAATTTAAATTTAAATTTTCTTCAGATTCTCACCAAACTTTTTCTAAAATTTGAATTTTAGATTTTATTACTCATTTATTTATTGCTAAAAACTCTATAATTAAATAATGTTTATTTCAAAAATCAATTTCTTTATTTTCTTTATAAATTTTATGATTATTTAAATCTATTTTTATATTTTTTATTGTAATATTTTTTTCAATTATTTTTTCCTTTCTTTTTAATAAAGCCTTAATTCTAGCTTCAAGCTCTTTTAATTCAAAAGGTTTTGTCATATAATCATCAATTCAAAATTCAAACATTTCTAACTTATCATCAATCATTGAATTTGAAGTAAGAGCAATAACAGGAATAGTATCTCATTTTTTTCTTAATATTTTTATAAACTCTCTACCATTTAATATTGGCATATTTATATCTAAAATAATTAAATCATATTTATTTAATGAAACTTTTTCTAATGCTTCTTCTCAATTAAAAGCTCACTCAGAAATATATCAAGATAATTTTAAAAATTTCATAATATTCTCTCTCAATCTTGGATGATCTTCAACTACTAATATTTTCATAATTAAAAAAGTTATTATACAATAATTAGTATAATAACTTTCTTGTTTAAATAAAGTTTAAAAATTAAGTAAATTCTCTAACATTTTCTCTTCATCTTTATCTAAAGAAAAATTTTCTTGTTTATCTTTTTTTATTTCTATTTTAGTATTTTTTTTATCATGCTCAAACTGATTATTATGTTTAATTTCATGTACTATATCAGTTTTATTTTCAACATTATTATTACAACCTATAAGAAAAAAAGTTAATAATAACAAGGAAATAATTTTTAACATATTTTATATTATTATTGTAATAAATCATCTATATTAACTTCATCCTCTGTTTCTAAACTTTCTGAGACAGTTTCTTTTAATGCTTCTAAAAGAGTGATATATTGTTCTTTTTTATCATCAGAATATGTTGTAGAATTTTCAATTTTTTCTTCTAATTCATCTATTTTATCTAATAATGCAATTTTTTTATCTTCTGTCATTCAATCTATTTTTGATTGATATTTATCTTTAATAATATTTTTATATTGAATTTTTTTAGTATTATTTAAATATTTAGATTGAGTTTTATTTCATTTACCTTTACCATTCAAAGAACCACTTCAATCCATAGAACCAGAACCTTTCTTCATTCAATTTCCATTTTTATTACCTGTACCATCTTGAGGTTTTACATAATCTTCATCATCTTTATTTGGAATACCATCTCAATCATCATCTTTCATATTTACATTAGATTTTTCATAATCTTCATCATCTTTATTTAATATACCATCATTATCCCAATCTTCTTGACCATCAGCTATACCATTATTATTTGTATCAACAATTTCATGATTAGAATTACCATCACCTGTTCAGTTTTGTAATTTTTGACCTTGTCATTGACCTCTTCCTTGTCAATTTCCTTGACCTTGTCCATTTCACATAGCAGATACTGAAGCTGTAAATAATACCATCATTATTGCTACCATAGCAGTTAACATTTTTTTGTTTGTTTTCATAATTTTTAATAAATTATAGATATAAATTTATCTTCTTTCTTTTGAAGATATTTGCATTATATTAATCAAGTTTAAATTAAGTTTAAATTTTTATTTTAACTTCTTAAAGCATCTACTGGATCAAGTTTACTAGCTTTATAAGCTGGATAATATCAAAAAAATACTCCTACAACTACTGAAAAAGAAAATGCTAAGAATAATCCAAAGTTACTTCTAATTGTAGTCATTCAAGCATAATCATTAATTACAGGAATTAATATTTCTCATAAAATAACTCAAATAATTCAACCTAAAACTGATAAAACTATAGATTCAATCAAAAATTGATTTAAGATATCAGACCTTTTTGCTCAAATTAATTTTAAAATTCATATTTCTCTTGTCCTTTCTGCTACTCAAGCAAACATTACATTCATTATTCAAATACCAGAAACAACCAAAACAATTATAGCAACCAAAGTTAAAAGTAAATTCATTGTTCTTGCTGATTCTTGTGCTGAAACAACCTTACTTCATTGATCTCTAAGTCTAAAATCATCAGTTTGACTATTTTTTAATCTATGAGAATTTCTTAAAATTTCTCAAAGTTCATCCATAGCTAAATCAATAGAATTAATATCTTTGGCTAAAACTATAAGTCTAGTTGTTCAAGATTTTCATAAAATAGAATCAGCTGTTGAATAAGGTAAATATATACTATCATCATAACTTACTGGTCAAATACTTCAACCAGATTTTTTTAGTATTCAAATAATTTTAACCTTTTTTCTTCAAACATTTATTGTTTTTCAAATAATATCAGTATTTCATTCAAATAAATCATCAACTATAGAACTTCATAAAACTGCAACTTTTTCTCTCTTTTCTATATTTTCAAGAGAAATATAATCTCATTTTAATTTATCTAAATTAGAAATCTCAAAAATATCAGGAGTAACTCATAAAATACCAGCTTGTATAGAATTTGAAGAATTTGAAGATTGTAATTTTCAATTTACAAAAGCTGTAGATTTATCTATATTTTCAGCTTTTTTTATAAATTCTATATCTTCCAATGATAATTTTGAAGTTGATCATTCTGTATTTATAGGCATTACTGCAATAGCTGTAACACTCAAAGTTTTAAATTGTTCTTCAATATCTTTTTGTGCTCAATATCAGATAGCAATAACTAATGAAATAGTTGAAACTCAAATTATTATTCAAAGAGTTGATAAAAAAGTCCTTAATTTATTATCAAATAAAGACTTCAATGCCATTTTTATTATATCTTTCATAATTTTTAGTTATTAATTAAAGCCCCCTCTAAATCTCCCCCTTGTAAGGGGAGACTTTTTTATATTTCCCCTCCTTACAAGGGAGGGGCTAGGGGTGGGCAATTTTATAATCACAATCTATAACTTTTCAATCTTCAAGAAAGATTATTCTATCTGCACTTTTTGCAACTTCAGGAGTATGAGTTACCATAACTATAGTTTTTCATTCTTTTTTTAAAGAATCAATTATTTCCATAACCTCATCAGTTGTTTTATGGTCAAGTGCTCAAGTTGGCTCATCTGCTAATAAAATTTCAGGATTATTTACAAGACTTCTTGCTATAGAAACTCTTTGTTGTTGTCATCAACTTAATTCTCAAGGTTTGTTAACTAACTTATCTCATAATCAAACTTTTGTTAAAAGTTCTGTTGCTCTTTTTATTCTATTTTTTTCTGACATTTTATAATAAATAGCTGGTAGCATTACATTTTCAATAGCTGATAACCTAGGTAATAAA